>Ga0209061_1000541_pt1 | contig 90508 bp, 81 predicted proteins | sample Coa_R1_10_FD_187157 | JGI IMG/M metagenome (GOLD analysis project Ga0209061, IMG submission 187157) | Surface soil microbial communities from Centralia Pennsylvania, which are recovering from an underground coalmine fire - Coalmine... | ecosystem: Environmental > Terrestrial > Soil >...
CGGAGGACCGGGTGTCCGGCGGTGACGATCGCGCGGACGCTCACTGGTCATCCCCTCCTTGGGTGCGGGTGTGGTCGGAAGGGCGCCTGTGGGTGGGCGCGTGGCCGGAAGGGCGCTCGCGGATGCGAGAAGGGGGCCTGTGGGTGGGCGCGTGGTCGGAAGGGCGCTCGCGGATGCGAGAAGGGCGCCTGTGGGTGGGCGCGTGGCCGGAAGGGCGCTCGCGGATGCAAGAAGGGCGCCTGTGGGTGGGCGCGTGGTCGGAAGGGCGCTCGCCGCTACTCGGAGTGCGTTCATGGCGCATGTGGCCAGATTCGTACTCCAGGTCGCGAAACCTTCCCGGGCGCGCCGCCGCGGGCGCGAAGGAGCGACCGGCGGGCCTCGCGCCGGGCATCGCGTTGTCGCTCACCGCTGCTCCGCCATCGGGATTCTGACGCCGCGCTCACGCGCCACCTGAAGCGCCCGCTCATAGCCGGCATCGGCGTGGCGGATGATCCCGGTTCCGGGGTCGGTGCTAAGCACTCGCTCGAGCTTGCGCGCGGCGAGCTCCGAGCCGTCGGCCACCACCACCATCCCGGCATGGATCGAGCGTCCGATCCCGACGCCGCCGCCGTGGTGGATCGAGACCCACGAGGCGCCCGCGGCGGTGTTGAGCAGCGCGTTGAGCAGCGGCCAGTCGGCGATGGCGTCGGACCCGTCGGCCATCTGCTCGGTCTCGCGGTAGGGGGAGGCGACCGAGCCGGAGTCGAGGTGGTCGCGTCCGATCACGATCGGGGCGCGCAGCTCGCCCGAGGCGACCATGCGGTTGAAGCGCAAGCCGAGCCGCGCGCGCTCGCCGTAGCCGAGCCAGCAGATGCGCGCCGGCAGTCCCTGGAAGGCGATCTTCTCGGAGGCGGCGGTGATCCAGCGCCGCAGCGGTTCGTCGTCGGGGAACTCCTCGAGCACCGCGCGGTCGGTGGCGCGGATGTCCTCCGGATCCCCCGAGAGCGCCACCCAGCGGAAGGGGCCCTTGCCCTCGCAGAACAGGGGGCGGATGTACGCCGGCACGAACCCCGGATAGTCGAACGCGCGCTCGAAGCCGCCCAGCTTCGCCTCCGCGCGGAGGCTGTTGCCGTAGTCGAACACCTCCGCGCCCGCATCCTTGAAGGCAACCATCGCCGCGCAGTGGGCGGCGATCGCGCGGCGGGAGCGGCGGACGTACTCGTCGGGGTCCGCTTGGCGCAGGGTGGCGGCCTCCTCGAGCGAGAGTGTGTTCGGTACGTAGCCGCCGAGCGGATCGTGTGCGCTCGTCTGGTCGGTGACGATGTCGGCGGGGAAGCCGCGACGGTGCAGCTCCGGCAGCACGTCGGCGGCGTTGCCCTCGAGCGCCACCGACAACGCTCGTCGCTCGTCGCGGGCGCGCAGGCAGCGCGCAACCGCATCGTCGAGATCCGCGGCCACCTCGTCGAGGTAGCGGGTGCGCAGCCGGCGCTCAATCGCCCGGCGATCGATCTCGACGCACAGCGCCACGCCGCCGTTCATCGTCACCGCCAGCGGCTGCGCCCCACCCATCCCGCCGAGCCCGGCCGTCAGCGTGATCGTGCCGGCGAGACTGCCACCGTAGCGGCGGCGGGCGATCTCGGCGAAGCACTCGTAGGTGCCCTGGACGATCCCCTGGCTGCCGATGTAGATCCATGAGCCGGCGGTCATCTGCCCATACATCGTCAGGCCCTCGGCCTCAAGCCGGCGAAACTCCTCCCACGTCGCCCACTCGGGCACGAGGTTGGAGTTTGCGATCAGCACGCGTGGCGCAAGCTCATGCGTGCGAAACACCCCCACCGGCTTGCCCGATTGCACGAGCAGCGTCTCATCGCCTTCGAGCGCGCGCAGCGAGGCGACGATCGCGTCGAAGCACGCCCACGAACGGGCCGCCCGCCCAGTCCCGCCGTAGACGACCAGCTCCTCCGGGCGCTCGGCTACGTCGGGATCAAGGTTGTTCATCAGCATCCTCATCGCCGCCTCCTGCTCCCAGCCGCGGCAGCTGAGCTCGCCCCCACGCGGAGCGCGGACCTGGCGCGGGCCGCTGGGGCTCACGCCAACCTCCCCGTGATGGCCTCGGCGGCGGCGAGTGCCTCCTCGAGCGCCAGCTCGGCCGCTGCCAGCTCCGGCGCGAGGAAGCGATCGGGGCCGATTCCCGGCACGCGCTCGCGTAGCGCGCCGAGCGCAGCGGCGGTGGCGGGCGCCGGCGCCAGCGGCGCGCGCCACTCGAGCCCGCGCGCCGCGCATACCAGCTCGATGGCGAGAATCCGCCGCAGGTTCACGACAACTTGCCTCAGCTTGCGCGCCGCTGCCCAGCTCATCGACACATGATCTTCCTGCATCGCGCTTGTCGGCAGCGAGTCGACGCTCGCCGGCGCCGCCAAGCGGCGGTTCTCCGCGCACAGCGCCGCCTGGGTGTACTGGGAGATCATCAGCCCCGAGTTGACGCCCGCATCGGTTGCTAGGAACGGCGGCAGCCCGTGCGAGCGAGCTGCATCCAGCAGCCGGTCCGTACGCCGTTCGGCGATCGCGCCCAGCTCGGCGGCCGCGATCGCGAGAAAGTCGCAGGCGAGGGCGAGCGGCGCCCCGTGGAAGTTGCCGCACGACGCCACGCGCCCGTCGGGCAGCACCATCGGGTTGTCGATCGCCGAGCGCAGCTCCGCCTGCGCGGTCCGCTCACAGTGCGCGAGCGCGTCGCGCGCCGCGCCCGCCACCTGCGGCGCGCAGCGGAGCGAGTAGGCGTCCTGGACGCGGGGGTCGCCGTGACGGTGACTCGCCACGATCGGCGAGCCCTCCAGCAGCCGCATCAGGTTGGCGGCACTTGCTGCCTGGCCTGGCTGCGGGCGCAGCGCCACAAGCTCGGCGGCGAACGCGCGATCGGTTCCAAGCAGCGCCTCCACGGACATCGCGGCGGTGAGATCAGCGCAGCGCACAAGCTGGCGCAGGTCGCAGATCGCAAGCACCAGCATCCCGAGCGTGCCATCGGTGCCGTTGATCAGCGCGAGCCCCTCCTTGGCAGTCAGTTCGAGGGGCTCGATTCCGGCGGCCGCGAGCGCCTCAGCCGCCGGTCGTCGGGCGCTGCCCGCGTCGAGCACGTCGCCCTCGCCGAGCAGCGCCAGCGCGCAGTGCGCGAGCGGCGCCAGGTCCCCGCTGGCCCCGAGCGACCCGTGCTCGGGGACAATCGGCGTGATCCCGGCGTTGAGAAGCGCGAGCATCCTCTCGGCGACGAGCGGCCGCGCCCCCGAGTAGCCCATCGCGAGCGTGCGCGCGCGCAGCAGTATCATCGCCCGTACCACCTCGCGCTCGACCGGCGCGCCGACCCCCGCGGCATGGGAGCGCAGGAGCGCTCGCTGCAGCTCGCGGCGGCGCTCGGGCGGGATGCGCACGGTCGCCAGCGAACCAAAGCCGGTGGAGACGCCGTAGACAGGCTCCCCGGAGGCCTCGAGCCCCGCAACGACCGCCGCGCTGCGCGCCATCGCTGCGCGCGCCGGCTCGCTCAGCTCGACGCGCTCGCCTTGACGTGCGACCGCGACGATGTCCTTGAAGGTGAGGGTCCCGCCCAGCTGCACGCGGCTACCGTACCGGGCGTGGGCGTGGTTCTGCACAAGGCGCGGGCGAGGTTCTGCCCACGATGCTTGATCGAGCGCCGACAGCCTGTATCGCCGCGAACGGTGGGCAAGGGGCCGGGTGTCTCAAAGACGCTCTCAAGCAGCCGACTTGGGTGGTGATCGCCTCGGCGAGCCTCGCCGGCAGCCGCTGGACCGTGGCCGGGCCGGGCGGCTGAGGTCGGTTCTGCTGTTGGGGGAGGGGCCACTCCCCGCTGCAGTGGTTCGAGCGCTCGAGCGCCGCGGCATCGGTGTTCGCTGGCTGCGACGGCCGATCGACCGCGAGCTCGCCGCCGCGAGCGCACAGCACGAGCTGGCGATGATCGTCTCCCGCAATGACATCGTCGCGCTGCGCCTGGCGCTGCTGCTTGAGCACGCTCGCCCCGGCACCCCGATGATCGTGACGCTATTCGACCGCACGGTCGCCTCTCAGGTCAAGCGTGCCGTTCCCCATTGCGAGGTCGTCTCGATGGCCGACCTGGTTGCGCCTGCGCTTGCCGGCCCCTGCCTGGGGGAGGGGGTCGGCGGCCTGGTGGAGATCGACGGCGGGCTCCAGGTGGTCGGCGATCGGATCGATCGGCCCGGGGTTGAGCCGGTCGGCGAGAGGGGCGATCGGCCCGGACCTGAGGCGGCCGACGACGGCGGAGGTACGGGCGAGCTCCGCCGATTGTTGCGGGGATCGCTACGGGCGCCGAGGGCGTTTCAAGGGGGGCGCGGCGCGCGGTTCACGGCCGCCCTGCTCGGCGCGCTGCGCCCTGTCGACGCAAGCGCCCGCTTCCTGCTGCTGGGGTTGGCCGGCTTTGTCGCGATCTTGATCGGCGAGCTTGCGCTCTCACTGCTGGCGCTGCACGAGCCCGGCGACACCGCTCTCTACCAGTCGGTGAAGGAGCTGCTGACAGTCGGCCCGAACGTGGCGGTCGAGCACAGCTCGGGGGCCATCAAGGTGGTGAGCGCGCTGCTCATGCTCGCGGCAATGGCCTTCGCCGCGATCGTCACCGCCGGCATCGTCAACCGGCTGCTCGACCCGCGGCTGACCACGATCGTGGGCCGGCGTGTGGTCCCCTGGCGCGACCACGTGGTGATCGTCGGGCTGGGCCAGGTGGGTTTGCGCCTGGCGGTGCTGCTGCGCCACCTCGGGATTGGCGTGGTGGCGATCGAGTCCCGTGCGCAGGCCCCGTACCTTCCGCTGGCCCGGCGCTACGGGGTTCCGGTGATAATCGGCTCGGGCAGCGAGCGCGCGCTGCTGGAGCGCGCGCGCGTCGCCCGCGCGCGGGCGCTGGCCGCGGTCACCTCCGACGAGCTCACCAATATCGCGGTCGCGGTTGGCGCGCTTGCGATCCGGAGCGAGTTGCGCGTTGTGCTCCGCGCCGGCGAGGGCGAGCTGAGCGCTCAGACCCGCGCCCTGTTCCACGTGGGGCTCGTGCGCGATCTGCATCGCATCGCCGCCGAGCTGCTTGCAGCGCGGGCGCTCGGGCTTCCCGCCGCCGGCGTCGTGGTCAGCGATGAGGGGCTTTGGCTGGCGCTCGATCAGCCGGCGGGGCTGAGTCTCGAGCTTTTGCCGGGGAGCGCGCGGCTGAGCGCTCCCCAGGGGCTCCCGCGCTGAGCGCTCCCCAGGGGCTCCCGCGCTGAGCGCTCCCCAGGGGCTCCCCGGCTGAGCGCGGCTGAGCGCGGACGCGGTCACTCGGTGGCGGAGAACTCCCAGATCGCCACCGCCAGCATCAGCAGCCCAAGCCCCGCCACCACCGCGACCTCGATCCCGGACGGCACTCGCCATCCCCACCAGCTGACACCGGCGTCGAGCGCGCGGCGGGCGAGCGCCGAGACGTGCAGGTGGTCAAAGACCAGCCGGCGCATCGGGTCGACGGCATAGGTCATCGGGTCGATCCGGTTGAGCACGGTCAGCCATCCCGGCAGGCCGCTCGGGGGGAACATCGCACCGGAGATGAAGAACATCGGCGTCACGATCATCTGCGTGACGCCCATGAACGACTGCATCTGGCGGATGCGAATCGCGATCATCACGCCGAAGGCGGTGATCGTGAAGGCGAGCAGCAGCTGCAGCCCGAGCACGCCGAGGATCAGCAGCGCGTTGTAGGGGACGTCGACGGCTCCCGCCAGCGCAAGCACGATCACCCCCTGAAAGCCTGCGACGGTGGCGCCACCGAGGCACTTGCCGATCACGATCGAGGAGCGTCGCACGGGCGCGACCATCATCTCGCGCAGAAAACCGAACTCGCGGTCCCAGACGATCGATGCCGCCTGGAACATCGCGATGAACATCACCGAGATGCACAGGATCCCCGGGTAGAGGAACGTCCTCAGGCTGACACCGTGAGTGCCGGCGGAGGCAAGCCGCTGCAGGCCGGAGCCGAGCACGAACAAAAAGAGCAGCGGTTGCACGAGCGAGGTCACGATCCGCATGCGGTCGTTGACGAAGCGGATCAGCTCCCGTTGCCAGACGATGCGGACGGCGCGCAGCTCCGAGGTGAAGCTCCGCGCCGGGACGTGGACGCGGACGATCTCCGGGCCGCCCGGCGCTCCCGCCGGAACGCGTTCGACGTGATCAGCGGTAACGCTCAATGAGCGCTCACCTTCCCCTGCTCATCATCTGCATCATCACCCTGCTGCGGTGCTTGGCGTGGTCCTCCTCGGCATCGCGGATGCTCGTGCCGGTGTACGACATGAACACGTCGTCGAGCGTCGGACGCAGGACGCTGACCCCGCGGATGGGCAGCTCGAGCTCGGCAAACAGCCGCGGCACGAACTGCTCTCCACCCGGCACGCGAAAGGTCACCTGACCCTCCACCACCTGCGCCTCGACCCCGAAGCGCTCGCGCAACGCGGCGATCGCCGCCTCCGCGTTGTCGATCTGGATGCTCACCCGGTCGGCGCCGACCTGCGCCTTCAGGGCCTCGGGTGCGTCGAGCGCGACGATCCGACCGTGGTCCATGATCCCGATCCGGTCGCACCACTCCGCCTCATCCATGTAGTGGGTGGTCATGAAGATCGTGATCTCCTCGCGCGCCTTCAGCTCGCGGATATAGGTCCAGATCGAGCGCCGGGTCTGGGGGTCGAGGCCGATCGTCGGCTCGTCGAGGAACAGCACCCGTGGCGAATGCATCAACCCGCGTGCGATCTCAAGCCGCCGTCGCATGCCGCCGGAGAAGGTCATCACCTTCGCGTCGCGCCGCTCCCACAGGCCGACCATCTCGAGCACCTGGCGCATGCGGGGGCGCACGAGCTCCGCGCGCACGCCGTAGAGCTCGGCGTGAAGCCTGAGGTTCTGGGCGGCCGTCAGGTAGCCGTCGAGGGTGGGGTCCTGGAAGACCAGGCCGATGTTGCGCCGGACGGCATCGCGCTCGCGCACGACATCGTGGCCGGCGACCCGTGCCCAGCCCGAGGTTGGCTTGGCAAGCGTGCAGAGCATGTTGATCGTGGTGCTCTTGCCCGCGCCGTTCGGGCCGAGGAAGCCGAATACCTCGCCGCTGGCCACCGTGAAGCTGACGCCGCGTACCGCCTGCACCTCACCGAAGCGCTTGGTCAGCTCGTGGACCTCGATCGCCGGCGTGGCGGCGCGTGCGCCGTCGAGCTGCGTGGCGGTGGTGGGTCCGGTGGTTGCGCTCATCCCCGCCTGAGGCTAGCCGCTCGCCGGAGAGCTGCCCGTCTCAGGGTGCTCGCGCTGCTCCTCGGCGAGGATGCGGTAGATGGCGCGGCGCGCCTCGGCCAGCACATCGGCCGCCTCCCGCCACTGGCGCTCATCGCCCGCCTGAGCGAGCTGGAACGTCGCCCTGGCGAGCCCGACGGCGACCGCGCGCAGGTCCCGCAGCGCGTCGGCGCCAGCGGGCTCCTCCGCCTCCCACGGGGCGGGCTGCTCCCCCAGCGAGTCGAGGTACGACCGGCCAGCTGGAGTGAGTGTAAACGCCCGCCCGGCCTCCTGGGTGATGGCGACGATCAGCCCTTCGTCCTCAAGCTGCGAGAGCGCGGGGTAGACCGAGCCGGGGCTCGGACGCCAATGGCCATCGCTGCGCTCCTCGATCTCCTGCATCAGCTGGTAGCCGTTGCGCGGCTGCTCGGCCAGCAGCATCAACAGCGCAAGGCGAACATCCCCGCGGCGGCGGCGGCTCCTGCCGGGGTCGCGAGCAGCCCAGTACGGTCCGCGCGAACCGAAGGCGCCCGGGCCGAAGGCGCTGGCGTAAAAGGCGGCCGGACTGAACCCGCGGCGTCCGAAGCGATGCCTACCGGCTGGCGTTCGACCGCGAGGCCAGTCGCCGCCGTCGCACAGAGGGAACAAAGGGAACATCCGCACTCCTCTCAAGCGAAGATTACGATAGCTCGACGATATATCGCCTGTCAAGCGCCCATTACCTCTGCGGGATCGGGCCGGAAGGGCGCCACCGGGTCGCTGCGGTTTTCGCCATCACGCCTGGGCCGTTGCGGTTTTCGCCATCACGCCTGGGCTCCTGCGGTTTCCGCCGTCACGCCTGGGCCGCTGCGGTTTCCGCCATCAGGCCTGGGCCGCTGCGGTTTCCGCCATCACGCCCGGGTCCTCGCAGCGCACGGGGTCACGTCCGGGTCACGCGGCCCGCAACGCGCGGATCGCCTGGGCTCAGCCGCCGAACGGCGGAGGGGTGGTGCGCGAGCGCAGCCAGTCCGCCAGCTGCTGGCCGACGCCGCCCAGCTGCGTGCCCACCTGATTGAGGTTCTCGGTGGCGTCGCGGATGAACGCCCTGAAGCGCTCGATGTAGAACTGAACCGCATCGCTCGCCTCCTCGCGCACATCCGCCTGCTGGTCGCGCGTGCGGTACTCGCCGCGGACGATCCGGTCGTAGGCGCCCGACTGGACCCACGCCATCACCTCGGAGGCGCGCTTGACCGCGTTCGGGTGCGTGCTGCCGAGCTCATTGAGGAAGCGCCGCAGGCGGTCCGTCGCATCCTCCCAGGTCTGATACTCCATCGCCTGGGCCATAAAGGCGTCGAGCTCGAGCCGCTCGGCGGGCACGCCGGCGGCCAGCACCATCAGCATCCGGCAGACGATCCGCGGGTCGCGCACGACAAGCGTCGCGGCGCGGTCGCAACTCAGCTCGGCGGCGCGGAACCACTCGAGCAGGACGGCTTGCACCGCTCGCATCGGCAGCCCAAGAAAGGGGATCGCGCCGGCCCCGGCGCTCAGCAGGATCTGCAGCGCGGTCTGGTAGACGGTGTGCTCGGAGAGTACGTGGCCGAGCTCGTGCGCGATCAGCGCGCGCTGCTCCGCGGGCCCAAGGTTCCGCACGGCGCGTGCGTCGAGCACCATGATCGGCTCCTTGCTGCCGATCACCGCGCCGTCGCCGGGGACCGACCGGTGGACGTAGAGCTCCTTGACCTGCGGCACGTCGAGGATTCGGGTGGCGTGGCCGTAGGAGCTCCACAGCTCGGGCAGCTGCCGCTCGGAGACCTTGATCGAGTTGCCGAGGTAGAACTGCCGCAGCATTCGCTCGTAGCGCCACTCGATCAGCTTGCGCACGACGGTGTCGAACATCGGGATCGCCTTGAGCGCGGCAGTCGCCGCGCTGTCGGCGGGATGCTCGTACGCTTTGGCGGAGATGTTCGCGTACGGCTCGATCTGCTCGGGAAGGATCTCGCTCATCGCCGCACCAGCGAGCGTACTGCCCCGTGCAAGGGGCTCATAGCGGTGGTCCCGGCCAGCGCCGCCGTCGCAGGAGCCGGCGGAATCGGAGCTGAGCTGGCGATGGTGATCGCCGACGCCGGCATCCCCGTGCTGCTTGCCGATGAGCACGAGCAGGCGCTCGAGCGCGGCCTCGAGCGCGTGCGCGAGCTGTGGCAACGCCGCATCGAGGCGGGTCGCATGGCGGCGGATGCGCTTGAGGGGAAGCTCGCGCTGATAGAGCTTGCGCGCGGGTTCGAGCGGCTGGTCGCGGCCGATATCGTGCTCGAGGCAGCGCCTGACCGCCTCGAGGACAAGCAGGCGATCCTCGCCGAGCTCGACGAGCTGATCGGTGGTCGCGCCATCCTCGCCACCACCACAGCCCGGCTATCGCTGGGCGAGCTGGCCGAGGTGGCCGCGCGGCCGGACCGGCTGCTCGGCCTGCGCTTCCCGGAGCCGATCCCCTCAAGCCGTATCGTCGAGGTGGTTCAGGGGGAGCTGACCTCGCCCGAGGCGATGTTGAGCGCGCTCGCATTTGCGCGCTCGCTGCGGCGCACGCCGATCCGCTGCGCGGACGCGCCGGGGCTGGTGCTCGCCCGCATCCTCGAGGCGGCCGACCGCGGTCCGCAGGAGGACGGTGAGCTGCGGCGGCTGCACATGCTGGTCGAGGCCTGTCGGGTGGTCGAGGAGGGTGTCGCCTGCGCGCGCGACGTCGATCTGGCGATGGCGGTGGGCGGGGGACTGGACCCGCCGCCGCTGGCGGCCGCAGACCGAGCCGGCCTGGACGTCAGCCTCGAGGCCCTGCAGCGGGCTGCGGTCGAGCTTGGGCCGGAGCTCGAGCCGCCCCCGCTGCTTCGTCGGCTGGTCGCCCAGGGCCGCCTCGGCGTCGCCGCCGGACAGGGCTTCTTCGCCTATCCGCGTCCCGACCGCGGTTGGGAGCAGCGGCCCGTGAAGCTTGAGAGGCACGGGAAGGTTGCGCTCCTCTGGCTGGATCGTCCCCCCGCGAACTCCATCTCGCCCGAGATGGCGCAGGCGCTGCGCGAGGCCTGGGAGGCAGCGGTCCTCGGCGGCGTGCGGGCGCTGGTGCTGGCCTCGGCGAGTCCGACGCTGTTCTGCGCCGGCGCCGACATCAAGGAGCTCCAGCGGATGGGACCCGAGGATGCCGCTCGCCTGGCGAGCGAGATGCACGCGCTGCTCGACGAGATGGAGCGCTCCGAGGTTGTGACGATCGCCGCCGTCGGCGGGATGGCGCTTGGGGGCGGCTGCGAGCTGGCGATGGCCTGCGATGTGCGCGTGGCCGCCGACTCGGCCAGCTTCGGTCAGCCCGAGATCAACCTGGGCATCATCCCGGGGTTCGGCGGTACCCAGCGACTGCCCCGGCTGATCGGCGTTGGCAAGGCGCTCGAGATGTGCCTCAGCGGCGAGCCGGTGAGCGCCGCTGAGGCGTTCGAGCTCGGCCTGGTCAACGAGCTGGTCGAGGATCACGAGCTGCTCGATGCTGCCCTCGGCTGGGCGCGCCGGCTTGCGCGCCAGGCGCCGCGTGCGGTGGCGCTGATCAAGCGCCTGACGCGCGCAGACGAGGGGCTGAGGGCCGGCTTGGCGGCCGAGCGGCGGGCATTTGCGCAGGCGTTCGCGAGCGAGGATGCCGTGGAGGGGCTTGCCGCGTTCCGCGAGAAGCGGGAGCCACGCTTCTCGGGGCGGTGAGCGCCAAGTCGCGACCCACCCCACCGCACGAGGGAGCTCGCCGCCTGGCAGAGCTGATCCGCTTGCGCGCGCCGGTCGTTGCGCTCACAGGGGCCGGGATCTCGGTGCCCTCCGGCATCCCCGACTTCCGCTCGCCCGGCAGCGGCCTGTGGACGCAGGTCGACCCCATGGAGGTGGCGCACATCGATGTCTGGCGGGCCGACCCGCGCCGCTTCTGGCGCTTCTACGGCGAGCGCTTCCACGTGCTCGAGGACAAGCGGCCGAATCGCGCGCACGAGGTGCTCGCCGAGCTGGAGCGGCGCGGCCTGCTGGCGGCCGTGATCACGCAGAACATCGACCGGCTGCATGAGCGCGCGGGCTCCCGCGAGGTCGTCGAGGTGCACGGATCGATCGCGCGCTCCTCCTGCCTGCGCTGCGGCTCTCGCTACCCGCTCGCCGAGGTGCGCGCGCGGCTGGCTGCCGATCCCGAAGGGGTGCCGCGCTGCGATTGTGGCGCGCCGCTCAAGCCCGACGTGGTGTTGTTCGGGGAGTATCTGCCGATGGAGGCGCTGGCGCGAGCGGAGCGACTTGCGGCTGGAGCCGCTCTGCTCTTGTGCATCGGCACCTCGCTCGAGGTCCACCCGGTCGCCGGGCTGCCGGAGCGAACCCTGGCGGCGGGCGGTGCGCTCGCGATCCTCACGCGCAGCCGCACCCCTTACGACTCGCGAGCCGAGGTGCGCCTGGGCGGCGATGTAGTCGAGGAGCTCGAGCAGGTGCTCGCCGCCCTTGGCGCCTGAGCCCGACGGACCTTTAGCCGCCAAGCGCCGCGCGCGCGCGAAGCGCCGACTCAAGGCGGCCGAGCGCGGCCCCGACCACCTCTCCCAGCGTTCCGTCTGCCGATCCGGCGAGCGCGGTCCTGGCGGCCTCCGCCACCTCCCGCTCGAGCACGGCGAGCTCGTCGAGACGCTCCCGGAGCTGCGCCGCGCACCCCTCCCGCGGTAGCTCCGCGAGCGCCGCCTCGAACGCCACCCGCAGCTGCAGCGCAGCTTCGCGCGGGCGGCCGTGGTCGAGGTCGAGGCGCGCGCGCAGCGCGAGCTCCTCGCAGGCAAGCGCGACCTGGCGGCCGGACAGCAACGCGGCGAGGCGGGCCTGGGAGGAGAGCAGCCTCCTGCGGGAGCGCCGCGGGCTGCGCGCGATCAGCTCAAGTGCCCTCGTCCACAACCCCTCGGCGACCTGCTCGCCCGCGCCGTAGCCGATGCGAACCGCCAACGGAGCATGGCGGTCGACCGGCGTCAACGCCGGATTTGCGCTTGCCAGGCGGAACGCGTGCAGGAGGCGATTCAGCGCCACAAGCGCCGCATCGAGCTCGGGGATGCCCGCGCGGCGCAGCCAGGCGTCGGCATCGCGAACGTCCGCAAAGGGAGCTTCAAGCGCGATCACGGTGGCGCGCGAGGTGGGGACCTCCGGTGGGTCGGGGGGCGGTGCAACATCGCGGCGCCGCCGCTGCAGGCGCCGGCGCCGCGGTGCTCGAATGGTGGCGAGCACGACCACGTGGCTCGGAGAGCCGTTGGCTTTCTCCCCTTGTGCGGGGATCGAGTCCGCGGGCGAGCGCGCGGATCCCTCCTGCTGCAGGCGAATCAGGTAGCGCCCGTCGGCTGGACCGAGGATCCACGGGAACTCGAGCTGGACGAAGCGGAACAGGCGAGCGTCGCGCTGAGCGGGCGCGGCTTGCTCAGTGGGCGTTGGTCTTGATTGCGTAGGGGCTTGTGGTGGTGGGAACGGTCGGCTCGGGGATCTGGCTGATGCGGTCGATCAGCTGGATCCACTGCTTGGGATCGAGAACGGTGCTTGACAGGCCCGATCCGCTCGCAGAGCCGTAGGAGATCTCGATGCGATTCTGGTAGCCGGCGCGGCTCATGGTGTTGGGCTTGCCCTGGTAGCGCATCGCGCTGATGATGCGGGCGGGGGCAAGGGCACCCTGCAGCGTGAGCAGGCGGCGGATCGCGAGGTCGGCGATGGAGCCCTGACCCTGGTGGTGGAGGAGCGGGATGTGGTTGATGGCGGTGATGTCGATGCTGGTCGGCACCTGCGCCTGTCCCGAGCCCGACTGCTGCTCGCAGGGCAGCGCCTGGATCGTTGGGCCAAGGCCGGACAGGGAGAGGAACTCGACCGCGGCCAGGATGCGGCGGTCGAGCTCGCCGGCCTGGATCAGGCGGCCGGTGCAGGCGCTGTAGGTGACGTTGGGGTCCGCGAGCACCCGCTCCTGAAGCTGCTGCTTTGACATCAACAGCGCCTGGCCGATGCTCGGGTTCCTGGCATCGGCGCCGACGAAGGGGTTGATGTCGGCGGCGCGGTAGATGGCGGTCTCGGCAAGCAGCTTCCAGCCGTCGAGGATGGGCTTTGGGTCGATCAGCGGGCTGTGCCTGCCGGCGGGGCGGATCTGGAAGTAGAGATGCGGCGCGCTTCGGGAGGTGCCGGTGCCAAGGTGGCCGAGGATCGTGCCTCCGATCACGAGCGCCCCAGGCCTCAGCGGCCGCAACGTGTACTGGTTCTTGGCGAGGTGCAGTACGTCAGCGAAGTAGTCAGAGAAGCTCTGGATCTGCTGCTGGGCCTGCAGCTGCTGAGCGCCGCCGGCGGCGTAGGCGCCCGGCAGCGCCGGATGCGCGAACAGCCTCTCCTTGACCTGCACGGCTCCGCCGGTGGTGGCGGGGCTCGCGGCGGGGGCGGCGCCGGCGGGCTCGTGCCGGCCCGCTCCCCCGCCGTCTGCGACGGCTGGGCCAGCTGCGTGCTGGTGGTGGGCTGCGACGGGGGCCGAGCCTGCGTGCGCGGGAGCGACGTTGAACGCGATCGGCCCGGATGAGCGCTGCACCCCGGCCGAGGCCGGGCCGCCGAGACCGCCCTTCGGCATCCGGTCCGAGAGCGCCCGCGCGATCCGCAGCGCGTCGAGGCGCACCGGCCTCAACACCGGGTAGCGGCGCTGGATCTGGCCGAGGTGGGAGTAGATGTAGACGTTGCCGGCCTGATCCTGCAGGACCACGTAGCCGCCGCTTCGATTGCGGCCCACCGCCAGGATGCGCCCGTCGTTGACGGCTACGACCGGCGCGCCCGCGCGCGAGTAGATGTTCGTGCCAACGGCCTGGCTGGGGTCGACGACAAGCGCCGCGTTCGCGGTGCGCACAGGGCGCCCTGCCCGGGCGAGCACGGCGGAGTCCGCGTAGGTCGAGGGGGCGGCTAGCGGGAAGTGGCCTTCGACGAGCTCGGACAGCGCGCCGATCAGCCGCGAGGGGATGCCCCCGATCAGCTGCGCTCGCAACAGCACCGACTGCACATACCACCAAGCATGGTTGTAGGCGTAGATCGCCTCGGGCAGGTTGCGCGCCGCGCCGGCTGCCTGCAGATACCGCGCTGCGGTGAAGATCGCATCGACGGGGTTGTAGGGGTCGGCGATCCCGTTGCCGGTGGCGGCCACCCCCCAGCGCCGCCAGGTCGAGGGCAAGAACTGCATCCAGCCGACTGCGCCCGCGGAGGAGATCGAGAGGTTGCGGCCGTAGTCGGTCTCGATCTCGTTGATCGCCGCCAGCACCTGCCAGGGCACGTCGTACTCGATTCCGGCGGCCTGATAGATCGGCAGCAGGAAGGGCGGGATCTGAAAGCTCTGGATGAAGAAGTCGGGCACCCCGAGCGGCAGCGGCTGCGGGAGCGCAAAGGAGTAGGAGGGGGCATACGGCGTCGGCACGCCGCCGGGGCCCACCGGGCTCCTCGACGGAAGGCGCGGCGAGCCCGATGATGAGCGTCGCGACGAGGGGCGGTGGGCGGCGGTCGGGGACGAGCCTCTCGGCGAGCTGGCACCTGCACGACCGCCGCGGCCCGACCGCCCCGAGTGTCCTGAGGAGGGCGATCCGGAATGTCCCGAGGAGGATCCTCCGCCGCCCGAGTGCCCGGATGAGCCCGAGCCCGAGCCGGAGCGGGATCCCGAGCCGGTCGTTCCCGTCCCCGAGCCCGTGCCCGACCCTGTCCCCGAGCCCGTGCCCGTCCCCGAGCCCGTGCCCGTGCCAGAGCCGCTCCCCGAGCCCGAGGATGATGATTCGCAGGACTCGCTCTCGCTCGCGATCGGGGTCGTGATCGGGAGCGAGATCGCGGAGAGCGGGGTGCCGGGAGGCACGTTCACGGTGAAGGTGAGGTGCTGTCCGGTGATCGTGACCACCGAGATCCTGCACACGTCGGCCGCGGCGGGCGGAGGGCTGGGCAGCGCGGCGACCCCGAGGAACGCCGCGCCGGCGAGCGCGATCAGCGACCTTCGGCTCCTCGACAACGTGGCTTGAAGTCCTCCCGCGGATCTTGAAAAAGCCTCACGGCCCACCTCACGGCGACCGAAGGGGACGCAAGCTACTGACTAGCGCGAGGCTTTGCAATTGGGAACCGTCGTGCCGGTTCGCCTGATCGGGGTGGCCGGCGCCGATACTTACGAGGAAAACCTACAAGGCTGGTGTCCGCCGGCCGCGAACCGACGCGAGGAGGCGCAGATGGCGACGGGCGAAGAGAAGGGGTTGAAGGAGCGGGTGGCCCGCGGCGGCGAGGAGGCGATCGGCAGGCTCGCGCAGGAGCTGCTCGAGCACCCGCTGATCAGCGGTGCGCTGTCGGCGGCGTTCGAGACGCGCGAACGGGCGCTGCGCGCTCAGGAGATGGCGATGAGCGCTCTGAACCTTCCATCAGCCAGCGACATCGAGCGCCTGACCCGCCGGCTGCGCGGCGTATCGCAGCGGCTTGAGGGGGTTGAGGACGCGCTCGAGCGGTTGGAGGACCGGATGACGGCACTGGAGGCGGTCAGCAGGCTGGAGCGGCGCCTCGACGAGATTCAGCAGGCGATCGCCAGGCTCGCGCCCTCCGAGGATGCGCCCGCGAGCGGCCGCAGGACAGCCACGACGCGGCGGCAGGGCTCCTCAGCGCGAGCGCGTGCTCAACGTTCCGACAGTAAGCCTCAACCTGAGCCTTAGCATTGACGGCGGAGCTGGCGGACTCCGCTCTCCCGAGGCTCACCGGGCTCTACTCGTCGGGCGAGTCGCCGACTGAGCCGAGCGCTGCTGCGGCCAGGCGGCCCATCGTGAGCTCGGCCTCGTGCAGCGCCTCCTCGGCGATCCGCTCGCGCGGCCCGTCGAGGCGGTCCGAGACCACAAGGATGCTCGCGGCCTCCACGCGAAGGCGGGCGGCGAGCACGAACAGGGTCGCCGACTCCATCTCGACGGCGAGTGCGCCGGCCTCGCGCCAGGCGCGCTCGGGCGCGCGCTCGTCATAGAAGAGATCGGTGCTGACGATCAGCCCGCGCGCGAGCCGATCGCCGCCCGCGGCGAGCAGCGCCGAGAGCAGCTTCTCGCTCGGGGCCACCGGTCCGCTCGCTCCGAGCGCGCGACTTGCGCCGTCCTCGGGCAGGGCGGCTGTCGCGAGGAGCAGCGCGCCCAGCTCAAGGCCCTCGCCAAAGGCGCCGCAGGTCCCCACGCGCAGCAGCCGCTGCGCTCCCAGCGCGACGAGCTCATGGACGACGATCGCCACGCTCGGGCCTCCCATCCCGGTGCTCTGGACGGTCAGCGGCGCACCATCGGCCGCGGTGCCCGTGTAGCCCCACAAGCCGCGGTGGTGGTTGAACATGCGCGGCTCGGACAGCAGCTCCTGGGCCAGGCGCAGCGCTCGTCCCGGATCGCCGGGCAGCAGCACCCGCTCGGCGAGCGGCGCGGTCGGCCGAAGGTGGAGCGTCTGAGCGGACGCGGTCATTGCCTCAGGGCCCCTGGGCGGGAGGGCTCACGCCGGGAACAGGCCCTCGAGCACGGCCGCAACGCCGCCGTCATCGTTGCTCAGCGTGAGCTCGTCGGCTGCGGCGAGCACCTCTGGGTGCGCGTTGGCAACTGCCACCCCCCGGCCCGCCCAGCGCAGCATCGGCAGGTCGTTGGGCATATCGCCGAAGGCGATCACCTGCTCGCGCGCGATTCCGCGGGCGGCGCACAGGCCCGCCAGCGCCGTCGCCTTGCTCACGCCCGGCGCGCAGATCTCAAGCAGCTGGCCGGAGGAGCTCGAGTGGCTCGCCTCGACAAGCTCGCCGACCAGCCTGCGCGCTGCGCTCAGCATCGCGTCGGCGCTGTGCTGCCGATGGCGAAGAAGCAGCTTCACGACGGGCTCGTCGATCAGCTGCTCGATCGGGGCGACCGCCGTCCCGGCGGGCACCGGCCAGGCGGGCACATAGGTGGGCTCGTGAGCAAAGCTCTGCGCTCGCTCGACCGCCCACGCCCCGCCGGGCAGTGCCGCGCTGAGGCGCGCGACGACGGTCCGGCAGGCACGCGGCGGGAGCGCGCGCACCTCGAGCTCCCGGCCGGTGGCGAGGTCGAGCACCACGGCGCCATTCGAGCAGACCGCCACCGGTGGCTGCTCGAGCTGCTCCAGCACGGGGAGCGTCCAGCGCGGCGGCCGGGCCGTGCAGATTGCAAGCAGCGCCCCGGAGCGCTGCACGGCCCGCAGCGCCGCGAGCGTGCGCTCCGCGAGCGAGCCGTCGCTGCACAGCAGCGTCCCGTCAAGGTCGCACGCCACGGCTTTGACCCGCACGGCCGCGAATCTAGCGGAGGCGGGAGCCGCTCCGCGCGACCGACGGGCACATAGACTCACACCCAAGGCCAGGGCGAGAGCGGTTGACAAGCACGGCCATGGCGAGTAGACCTACACCCGACAGCAAGGCAATGGGCCGGATCGTGGGACGGCTGAGCGAGCGCGCCCTCCGTCCCGCGAGGCGCCGCCGGCAACGTGACGAGCGCCCACGGCCTACGCGGCGGGCCGTTCCGCCCGCGGGCGACGGGGCCTCGCGCGCGAGGTCCCGCCGCCGATCCGGCTGCTGAGGAGCGAGAGATGGCTGGCGCAGCCGAGAGCATGCCCACGCGGGAGGCGGCGGCGCGCGCCGGCGTGTCCCCGGCGACCGTGCGCCGCTGGGTGCGCGCAGGGCTTGTGCCCAGCTACCACGGGCGGTGGACCCGCGCCGCCGTGGGCCAGGTGCAGATGATCGCGCGGATGCGCGAGCGCGGGCACTCGCTGGCGGAGCTGCGCCGTGCGGTCGCCGAGGGGCGGCTGGCGTTCGGGTTCATCGACGCCCTCCTCGCCGGGTCCGCCGAGGAGGGCCTGTCGCTATCCGAGGCCGCGCGCGCGGTCGGGCTCGAGGCGTCCCTGATCGAGCGCATCGTGGCGACGCTCGGCTGGAGCCCGGTCCGCGAGCGCCAGCTATCCGCGACCGAGCTTGCGCTTTTGCGCCACGTCGCCTCCGTGCTCGCAGCCGGCTTTCCGCTCGCGGCGCTGCTGCAGCTGGCGCGGGTCTACGGGCAGGCGATGGCGCAGGTCGCGGATGCCGAGGTGCGGCTGTTCCACCTCTACGTGCACGAGCCGCTGATGCGCTCGGGCGCGGACGGAGTTGAGATGATCGAGCAGCTGGAGGGGATGACACGGGCGCTGCTGCCGCTTGCGGCGCCGCTGATGGAGGGCGTGCACCGACGCTACCTGCAGCATTTCGTCGAGCAGGACGTGGTCGGCCACATGGAGGCCGACTTCGACGGACACGATCAGCGACTGGGGCGGATGCGGGTGGCGATCGCGTTTGCGGACCTGGCCGGGTACACCCGCCTGACCGAGGAGCTCGGCGAGCTTCACGCTGTCGATGCGGTTGAGCGCTTCATCGAGCAGGTCAAGGCGACGCTGCCCGCGGACGCCCGCGTGATCAAGACGATCGGCGATGCTGTGATGGTCGTCGGGCCGGATCCTGCCGCGCTGGCTCGATGGGCGGTGGACTTCCAGGCGCGCCAGCGCGAGCGCCCGTTGCCCCGCATCGGCATGCACGCCGGCGCGGCGCTGTATCGCGACGGCGACTACTTTGGGCGGGACGTCAACATCGCCGCGCGCGTTGCGGCCCGCGCGGGAGGCGGCGAGGTGCTGGTGACGCGGGCCGTTGTGGCGGCGGGTGGCACCGGACTTCAGTTCGAGCGGATCGGCGCGATCAGGCTGAAGGGGTTCACGGAGCCGACCGAGATCTTCCTCGCCTGGAGGCGTCGCGAGGGGGAGGGGGGCGGCGGGTGAGCGCCACTCGCGCCAGGCAAAGCGGGGGGGGTCGGTGAGCCCGCTGCGCGGGCGTCGCGGGGGAGTGCGCGATCGCGGATCAGATCGAGCGAGCGGTGCGCGCCGGCGAGCTGCTCATCCCCCGGCGGCCGGTGTTGGTCATGTACTCGGGGGGACGCGACTCCACCTGTCTGCTCGACCTCGCCGTGCGGATCGCCGGCGCGGACGTGACCAGCGCGCTCCACGTCAACTACGGCTTGCGGGCCGCCGCCGAGGACGAGCAGCGTCACTGCGCCCAGCGCTGCGCGACGCTCGGAGTCGAGCTGGTTGTGCGCCGCGCGCCGCCGGCGCCGACGGCGGGCAACCTTCAGGCCTGGGCACGCGAGGTTCGCTACGCCGAGGCCCATGCGCTCGCTGCCCGCCGCGGCGCCGACATCGCCGTCGGTCACACGGCCTCCGACCAGGTCGAGACGATCCTCTACCGCCTCGCCTCCTCGCCCTCCCGCCGGGCTCTGCTGGGGATGCGCGCGCGCGAGGGCCGCCTGGTCCGGCCGCTGCTGGCGCTGACGCGAGAACAGGTGAGCGCCTACTGCCGTGAGCGCGGCCTGGACTGGGTCGAGGACGAGAGCAACGAGTCCGACGCCTACGCGCGCAACCGCATCCGCCACGGCCTGCTCGAGGCGCTGCGCGCGGTGCACCCCGCCGCCGAGCGCAACATCCTCGCTGTGGCGCAGACGCTGCGCGAGGAGGCGGAGGTGCTCGACCAGCTGATCGATGCCGAGCTTCAGGGTCGCGAGCAGATCGCGCTCGAGCGGCTGCGAGAGCTGCCGGCCGCGCTCGGGCGGCTGATCGTGCAGCGGCTGGCCGACGCGGCCGCCGGACGCCCCGCGCCGGGGACCGCACGGCGGCTTGAGGAGATCCTTGCGCTCGAGCGGGGCGCGCTCGATCTGCCGCATGGGGTGCGCGCGCGCGTGCGCGACGGAGTTCTGCGCTTCGAGCGCACGCCCCGCCGCGATGGCGGGCCAGCCGTGCCCCGGTCGCTGCGGCCGGGGCCTCCGCCGGGCTCGCCCAAGGCGCGCGAAGCGCGCCCATAGAATCAGCGCCGTGACGGGCCACGACGATGCGATCGGGGAGATCCTGATCCCCGCCGAGGCCCTGCAGCGGCGCGTGCGCGAGCTGGCGGCGGAGATCTCCCGCGACTACGTCGGCCGCGAGCTCGTCCTGGTTGGGGTGCTGAAGGGGGCGGTGTTCTTCCTCGCGGACCTGATGCGCTCGCTCGAGGTCCCCTGCGAGGTCGACTTCATGGCAGTCGCCTCCTACGGCTCGGCGACCAAGTCAAGCGGGGTGGTGCGGATCCTCAAGGACCTCGACGCCGTCGTCGAGGGACGGGATGTACTGATCGTCGAGGACATCGTCGATTCCGGGCTGACGCTCCAATACCTGCTGCGCAACCTCGCCGCGCGCAACCCGCGCACGCTCGAGGTGTGCGCGCTGCTGGTCAAGCCCGAGCGGCGCAAGGTGGCGCTCTGCGCCCGCTACGTTGGCTTTGAGATCCCCAACCGCTTTGTGATCGGCTACGGTCTGGACCACGCCGAGCGATACCGCAACCTGCCGTACGTGGCCGCCCTGAGGCAGTGAGCGGGCGGGCGGCCTTTACGCGCGTTAAAGAGCGGATGCTACCCTTCGCACTCCGTATACCCGATTCGACGCGCCGGACGCGCGGGAGCATTTCATGAGCAGGCTTTTCAAGAGCGCCGCCTTCCCGATCCTGATCGTGCTGGTGCTCGCCTTCTTCGCGCAGAAGCTGATCGGATCTCAGGGCCACGCGCCGCACTACACGTTCGGCAACCTCGTCCAGCAGCTCGACCAGGGCAGGGTCCAGAGCCTGACCCTCGATCAGAAGGACGACACCGCCCAGGTGACGCTCAAGGACGGCACGAAGTACTCCGTTGGCTACCCGCAGGCGGCGACGGGCCAGATCCTCAAGCTCGAGCAGGCCCATCTGCAGCCGGGCAACTTCAACGTCGAGGGCACCGGCTCGAGCCCGTGGCTGTCGATCCTCACCTACATCCTGCCGTTCTTGATCTTCATCGGGCTCTGGATCTTCATCCTCAACCACGTCCAGGGCGGCGGCTCAAAGGTGATGTCGTTCGGCAAGAGCCGCGCCAAGCGGATGTCGGTCGACTCGCCGAAGATCACCTTCCGCGACGTGGCCGGCGTCGATGAGGCGGTGGAGGAGCTGCATGAGATCAAGGAGTTCCTCGAGAACCCGAAGAAGTTCCAGGCGCTGGGGGCGCGGATCCCCAAGGGGGTGCTGCTGTACGGGCCGCCCGGCACCGGAAAGACGCTGCTGGCGCGGGCCGTCGCCGGCGAGGCAGGGGTGCCGTTCTTCTCGATCTCGGGCTCGGACTTCGTCGAGATGTTCGTCGGCGTCGGCGCCTCGCGCGTGCGCGACCTGTTTGAGCAGGCCAAGCAGAACTCGCCCTGCATCATCTTCATGGACGAGATCGATGCGGTGGGTCGTCACCGCGGCGCCGGGCTCGGCGGCGGCCACGATGAGCGCGAGCAGACGCTCAACCAGCTGCTGGTCGAGATGGACGGCTTCGAGATGAAGGACAACATCATCCTGATTGCCGCCACGAACCGGCCCGACATCCTCGACCCCGCGCTCCTGCGCCCCGGGCGCTTCGACCGTCAGATCGTGGTCGACCGGCCCGACCGCGCCGGGCGCAGGAAGATCCTCGAGGTGCACACGCGCGGCAAGCCGCTCGCGCGGGGGATCGACATCGACGCGCTCGCCGGTCAGACGCCCGGCTTCACCGGCGCCGATCTGGCCAACCTCGTCAACGAGGCGGCGCTGCTCGCGGCGCGCTCGGGCAAGCGCGAGATCACCCAGGAGGAGCTCGAGGAGGGGATCATGCGGGTGATCGCGGGGCCGGAGAAGAAGACCCGGGTGATGTCCGAGAAGGAGCGGCGGATCACCGCCTACCACGAGATGGGCCACGCGATCGTCGGCCACTGCCTGCCGAACGCCGACCCGATCCACAAGATCTCGATCATCTCGCGCGGTCAGGCGCTGGGGGTGACGATCTCGCTGCCGGGCGAGGACAAGTTCCTGACGACGCGCGCGCAGCTGCTCGACACGATGGCGATGACGCTTGGCGGGCGCGCCGCGGAGGAGATCATCTTCGGCGAGATCACGACGGGAGCCTCCAACGACCTGGAGAAGGTCACGCAGACGGCGAAGCAGATGGTGATGCGCTTTGGGATGTCCGAGAAGCTCGGTCCGCGTGTGTTCGGTCACGACCACGGCCAGCCGTTCCTCGGCCGCGAGTTCTCGGCCGAGCCTGACTACTCCGACGAGATCGCGCGGGAGATCGACGATGAGATCCGGCGGATCGTCGAATCCGCGCACGTGCAGGCGACCGACATTCTCAGCCGCCATCGCGAGCAGCTGGTGAAGCTCTCGGAGATCCTGATCAAGCGCGAGACGATCGAAAAGGACCAGTTCGTGGCGCTGCTGGAGGGCGCAAGCGAGGAGGAGGTGTTCGGCGCCGAGGCGCCTGCGCCGCCCGAGGTGCCGCTGCCGCCCGCCCAGCCGGAGCGCTCCGGTCGGCCGTCCGAGGGCCCGCGGCCGCTCCCCCGTCCGGGTCTCGCCGGCGGCACGGCCGAGTGAGCGGCACGCAAGGGGTGGCGGCGACGCTCGCCTTGGGCCGCCCGTCGGAGGCGACCGTCGGCTTCACGTTGATGGGGGTCGTCAACGTCACCCCGGACTCCTTCTCCGACGGCGGTCTCTACCTCGACCCGATGGCTGCGGTTTCCCATGGGCTCGAGCTCGAGGCCCAGGGCGCCGAGATCCTCGACATCGGCGGCGAGTCAACCCGCCCCGGGGCGATCCCGGTGGGGGCGGAGGAGGAGCGGCGGCGGGTGATGCCGGTGCTCGAGGGGCTGATCTCCGCGGGGGCGCGCGCGCGGCTGTCGATCGACACCTACAAGGCGTCGGTGGCTGCGGAGGCGCTGGCCGCCGGCGCGCGCATGCTCAACGACGTGACCGCGCTCCGCGGGGATCCCGAGCTTGCCGAGGTCGCCGCCGCGGCCGAAGCCGACGTGTGCCTGATGCACATGCTCGGCGAGCCGCGGACGATGCAGCGCAACCCGCGCTACGAGGATGTGGTCGACGAGGTGCGGGCGTTCCTGTCCGAGCGGATCGAGTTCGCGCTCGCGCGCGGGATCGCCTTCGAGCGGCTGATCGTCGACCCCGGGATCGGCTTCGGCAAGACCGCAAGGCACAACCTCGAGCTGCTGACCCGCCTCGACGAGCTGCGCGCGCTCGGGCGCCCGATCCTGATCGGCACCTCACGCAAGTCGTTCCTCGGCCGCCTCACCGGTCGCGCCGACCCGAGCGAGCGGCTCGCCGGCACGATCGCGTCGAACGTGATTGCGCTCGAGCGGGGGGCGCGCATCTTCCGCGTGCACGACGTCGCCCCCGTGCGCGATGCGCTGATCGTCGCGGCGGCGGCGCTCGAGGCAGGCTAGCGACGGCTGCCGCCGGTCCGGCTCTCGCGCCCGCCGCTGGCGCGGCGCAGCTCCCACGCGCGCTGCTAGGTTGCGCGCGTGAGCGACGACGAGACCGACGAGTTCGAGGACGAGGACGAGGAGGCCGAGGGTCACGCCGAGCCCGAGGTCACGATCGAGATCAGCGGCCTGTCGCTGTACACGCACATCGGCGTGAGCGAGGCGGAGCGCGAGGTGGGCCAGCGACTGCTGCTCGACCTGCGGCTCGACGTCGGGGAGTGCGATGCGACCGTCACCGATCGGATCGAGGACACGGTCGACTACGCGAAGGTGTGCGAGACGGTCAACCTCGTCGCCCAGCAGCGCAACTACAAGACGCTCGAGCGGCTGTGCGCGGCGATCGCCGACCGCCTGCTCGAGCAGTTCGAGCTCGGCGCCGTCTGGGTCAAGGCTGCCAAGCCTGAGCCGCCGCTCGCGCTTGTGGTGGGCGAGGTCTCCGTCGAGCTTTGGCGCGAGGCGTGAGCGGCTGTCTCGGACCGGGGCGCGCTTGGCAGGCACCGTGATCGGCTATCTCGGACTGGGGTCGAACGTCGGCGAGCGGCGCGCGCAGCTGGAGGCCGCGGTCGCGGCGCTGCCGACGCACGGCGTGCGCGTGCTTGCCTCAAGCTCGGTTTACGAGACCGAGCCGGTTGGCCTCGTCCCGAACCAGCGGTGGTTCTACAACGCCTGCCTGCGAGTTGAAGCCGAGCCCGACCCCGAGCGGCTGCTCGACGCGTGCAAGGCGGTCGAGCGGCAGCTTGGGCGTCCGCCGGGCGGCCCGCGGCACGGCCCCCGGCCGATCGACGTCGACCTGCTGCTGCTGGGGGAGCTTCAGCACCGCTCCGAGCGCCTCACGCTTCCGCACCCGGAGGTGCGCGCGCGCCGCTTTGTGCTCGTGCCGCTACTGGAGCTCGACCCCGCCCTCGCGCTGCCGGGGAGCGGCGAGCCGCTCGCCGCCGCGCTCTCCCGGCTTGAGCCGGGCCAGGAGGTCCGGCTGGCCGGGCCGCCGCTGCTGTGAGGAGGGGTGGCGATGCTGCTGCTCGTTGACGTGGGCAACACCCAGACCCATTTCGGGCTCGTCGAGGTGGAGCAGCGGCGGCTGGTCGAGCACTGGCGCTTTGCAACCGTGCGGGAATCGACCGGCGACGAGCTGGGAGCTGCGCTGTCGAATTTGCTGGCGCTGCGCGGCTTCTCGTTCGCCGATGTCGAGGACTCGATCATCGCCTCGACGGTTCCGCAGCTCTCCGAGCAGTGGCAGGCGATGGCCGCCCGCTACCTCGGTCATGCGATGCTGGTCGTCGGCCCCTCGATCCGAACGGGGATGCCGATCCGGGTGGAGAGCCCGCACGAGCTGGGCGCCGACCGGCTGGTGAACGCGGTTGCGGCCTACGAGCGGCTGCGCGGTGCCTGCGTGGTCGTCGATTTCGGCACGGCGATCACCTACGACGTGGTCTCAGCGGCGGGGGAGTACCTCGGTGGGATCATCACGCCGGGTGCCGAGATCTCGATCGAGGCGCTCTACGAGCGGGCCGCGAAGCTGCCGAAGGTTGAGCTGGCCGAGCCCAAGGCGCTGATCGGCCGCTCGACGGTGGAGGCGATCCGCTCAGGGATCGCATTCGGCTATGCGGGGCAGGTCGAGGGGATCGTGCGGCGACTGCGGGCGGAGCTCGGCGCCGAGCTGAAGGTGATCCTCACCGGAGGACTTGCACATGTGGTTGCGCCCCACATCCGGGAGACGGTCGACGAGCTCGACGAGCTGCTGACGCTGAGGGGGCTTTTGCTGATCTGGGAGCGCAACCGCGGCTGACGCGAGCCCCGCGCGCCCGCGCCCCGGGCGCCGTCCTGAAGCTGGCCGGCCGCCCTCGCCTTAGCACGGCAGCGGCACGTCCGGCGAGGCGGCGATCGCAAGCGCCATCATCAGCGCTCCATTGCGCCGCCGAATGCGCGGGTGGGCGCGCTCATCGGGATCCTCTCCGGCGTGCGAGGCGGCCGTCTCGCCGACTTGCTCGTCCGCGGCGCTGTCGTCCCGTGGCGCCTTGGCGGCGTCGCTGCCCGAGCCGGCGCGACCGTCGCCCCCGCCCGGTCCGCCCTGCGCGTCGGCTGCCACGAGCTCCGCGTGCGCCTCGAGCAGCGTCCCGATCGCCGCGAACAGCGGCGCGTCGTCGTGCTCCTCGGGGACTTCGCAGGCGAGGCGCGCCAGCGCCAGCATCTCCTCGGCGCCGTCTGCTCCGCGGAAGGAGAGGATCGCCCCCAGCTGCAGGAAGGAGGCAACCCGCTCGAGCAGCTGGTGCCCGGCGCGCTCGCGCTCGCCGATCGCCGGGCCGGCGGGCAGTGGAGGCTCGCCGGCGGCCAACCTGAGCGACTGCTCGGAGGCGATCAGCCGGATCTGCGCGGGCGATAAGCCAGCCTGCAGGGCCAGCCTCAGCTGACAGGCGGCTGAGAAGGCGGTGAAGCCGTAGGGGGAATCCGAGGCGAACAGGATCTGGCCGGGCGGGACGAGCGAGAACAGCGCGAGCAGATCGGCCGGCATCCACCAGGCGGTGTCGAACAGCAGGTTTGGGAGCTCGGCGGCCGCGCGCCAGATCCAGGCGAGGTCGGAGACGCCGGCGTGGGCGAGGATCAGGCGCGCGTTTGGGAACTCGCGCGCTAGCGCCACCGCGTGCGCGCCGAGAGATGGGATCCCTCGCCCGGCGTGGATGAGGATCGGCAGCGCCCGCTCGTGTGCCAGGGCGGCGAGCTCGCGCACGGCTGGATGATCGAGCGTGAAGCGCTCGGCGCGCGGATGCAGCTTGATGCCCCTGGCACCGGCGTCGAGCGCGCGCCTGGCCTCGCGCACCGCGTCCTGATGGGGATTGACGCGACAGAAGGGCACGAGCAGCCCGCCCGAGGCGCGCGCTGCGGCAAGCACCATGTCGTTGGCCGGCGGGTAGCCGTCGGGCTCGTGCATCGGGAACACGAAGGCTCCGCGCGCGTCCGCATCCGCGAGCACCGCCAGCAACTCCTCCGGGCTCTGGCGCATGCCGTCGGGGTCGTGCTCGCCGAGGTGCGTGTGCGCATCGAACAGCTCCACGCCGGGGACCTCGCGGCGGATCAGCTCGAGGTGGGGCTGCAGCAGCGCGAGAGCGTCACGTGACTCGGCGGCCGCGGCGGCGTAGCGCTCATCCGCGCGCGGTGGGCCGGTGGGGCCGGGACGCTGGTGCTCCGTTGCTGTCACCGACTGATTCGTACCATGAACCCGTGAGCAGGAGCCTCGGCGATCACTTGCGCATCGGTCCGATCGAGCTTGCCAACCGCCTGCTGCTGGCCCCTCTGGCGGGGATCGGCAACTGGTTCGTGCGGCTGCAGGCCCGCCGCTACGGCGCGGGGTTGGCGGTCTCGGAGATGGTCTCGAGCTTCGCCGTGCACTACCGCAACCAGCGCACCTGCACCGAGCTGTTGCGGATTCACCCCGAGGAGCACCCGGTGTCGGTGCAGCTGTTCGGGCAGGACCCGGAGGTGATGGCCTCCGCCGCCGAGCGCGTCGCCGCGGCAGGCGCGGACCTGATCGACATCAACATGGGCTGCCCCGTGCCGAAGGTGTGCAAGACCGGGGCCGGGGCGGCACTGCTGAGCGACCCCGCACGGGCGCTCGCGGTCGTTCGCGCGGCGGCCCGCGGTAGCGGGCTGCCGGTGACGGTCAAGTTGCGCAGTGGGCTGCGTCCCGGCGACCGCCGCGGCGTTGAGGTGGCGCGGATGCTTGCGTTCGAGGGTGCGGTTGCGGCGATCGCGATCCATCCCCGCCATGCCTCCCAGCGCCACAGCGGCCGGCCGGACTGGGAGCTGGCGCGGGAGCTGGTCGAGGAGCTGCCGGTGCCGGTGTTGATCTCGGGCGGCCTGCACGACGCTCGCGCGGTGCGCGAGGCGTTCGCGCGCACCGAGGCCGCCGGCGTCCTGCTCGCGCGCGGCTCGCTTGGCAACCCCTGGCTGTTTGAGCAGCTGCTCGGACGTCGCACCGGCGAGCCCACGCGCGAGGAGGTGCTGGCCGAGCTTGACTGGGTGATCGAGCGGGCGTGCGAGCACCTCGGGCGCGAGCGGGCGGCTCGCTACCTACGCAAGTTCTATCCCTGGTACCTGGCGCGGCTGGGGGGCTCCCGCGCGCTTCAGGCGCAGGTTCAGAGCGCGCCGGGGATCGAGGCGGCGCGAACGCTGATCGCCCGCGCGGGGATCGATCCGGCCGCGTCGCGCAAGCAGCGCGCGCTCATGCCCGCCGGCGCCGAGCGCGCGGCGCAGTCGGCCTAGGCCAACCGCCGCCATCGGTCAGCCTGGGCCAACGGCCGCCCTTAAAAAGGGCGGCGGGTCCCGAGCCCAAGGACTCCAGGCGGGGCGGCGTGCGCGTCTATACTTCCGCGCCCACACGCGAGGGAAGCCCGCGATCGGTGCGAGCCCCTTGCGCGCCGAGCCGCGAGGGAAGCCTGCGACCACGTGCGATCCCGCCGGGCCGCCGGCGGGTTTTCCTCGCCCGTAACCGCAAGACGACCCAGATCCTGACATGCCCAAGGACGTGATTCTCACCCCCGAAGGTCTCGCCAACCTCAAGGCTGAGCTCGAGCTGCTCTCGACCACGCGACGGCGCGAGGTCGCTGCGCGCATCAAGGAGGCGCGCGAGTTCGGCGACATCGCCGAGAACGCCGAGTACGACGACGCCAAGAACGAGCAGGCGATGCTCGAGGCGCGCATCGCGCAGCTCGAGGAGCGGCTGCGCTCGGCGATTGTGGTCGACGCGTCGGAGCTCGACAACGAGGTCGTGCGGGTTGGCAGCAAGGTCACCGTGCAGGACGCGGACGGCAAGAAGACGGCCTACACGATCGTGGGCTCAGCCGAGGCCAAGCCCACGGAGATGAAGCTCTCGAACGAGTCGCCGGTCGGCAAGGCCCTGATCGGTCGTCGGGTCGGCGATGAGGTGTCGTTCAGCACCCCGAAGGGAGAGCGGCGGCTGACGATCCTCGCGATCGACGTCGCCTAGCGGACCGATGGCGGCCGGGCCCTCGGATGCGGCCGGTGGGGGCTCGGAGATCCTCGCCGACCGTCGGCGCAAGCTCGAGCGGCTGCGGGCCGCCGGGATCGATCCCTACCCGCACAGCTTCCCCGGCGTCGAGCCGATCGCCGCCGTGCGCGATGCGCACGCGGCGCTCACCGCGGGCGAGGAGACCGAGGCCGAGCACCGCGTCGCCGGACGCCTGGCGGCGCGCCGCGGGCAGGGGCGGATGGCGTTCCTCGATCTCGTCGATCGCTCGGGGAAGCTGCAGCTGCAGGCTCGCGTCAACGAGCTCGGCGAGCGCGGGATGGAGTTGCTGATGACGCTTGACCTCGGCGATCTGCTCGGGGTCGACGGCGTTGCCTTCCGCTCGCGCCGGGGCGAGCTGTCGCTACGCGTGCGCGCGTTCACGCTTTTGGCGAAGTCACTGCGCCCGCCCCCGGAGAAGCATCATGGCCTCAGCGACGTCGAGCTGCGTCATCGCCACCGCGAGCTCGATCTGATCGCCAACGAGGCTGTGCGCGCCCGCTTCATCGCCCGCTCGCGAGCGGTCGCCGCGGTGCGGCGGTGGTTCGATGAGCACGGCTTCATCGAGGTCGAGACGCCGGTGCTGCAGCCGCTCTACGGCGGCGCCGCAGCACGGCCGTTCATCACCCACCACAACGCGCTCGACCGCGACCTCTATCTGCGGATCGCGACCGAGCTGTACCTGAAGCGCCTGATCGTGGGCGGGCTCGAGCGGGTCTACGAGCTCGGCAAGGACTTCCGCAACGAAGGGGTCGACAGCACCCACAACCCCGAGTTCACGATGGTCGAGGCCTACCAGGCCTACGCCGACTACGAGGACATGATGTCCCTGTGCGAGCAGGTCGTATGGGCGGCCGCGGAGGCGGTCGGCTACGAGCCCGGTCCGGGCCCCGACCTGCGCCCGCCGTGGCGGCGCCAGAGGCTGGCGGAGGCAATCGCCCAGCGCACCGGCATCGACGTTTTGGCGCACCGCTCGCGGGAGCAGCTTGCGGCGCAGATGCGCGCCCGCGGGCTGGCGGCGCCGGCGGAGCTCGACTGGCCCCAGCTCGTCGACCAGCTGCTCGCAAAGCACGTCGAGCCGACGCTGCGCGAGCCGACCTTCCTGTTTGACTACCCGCTTGAGCTCTCGCCGCTCGCCAAGCGCCACCGCTTGCAGGAGGGGATGGTGGAGCGCTTCGAGGCGTTCGCGGGCGGGATGGAGATTGCGAACGCGTTCACCGAGCTGAACGACCCCGACGATCAGCGCGCCCGGTTCGAGCAGCAGCGCCGCTACGCCGCCCAGGGCGACGAGGAGGCCCAACCCTACGATGAGGCCTTCGTGCAGGCGCTCGAGTACGGGATGCCGCCGACCGGGGGGATCGGGATCGGGATCGACCGGCTGGTGATGGTGCTCACGGGCGTGCGCTCAATTCGCGAGGTGGTGCTGTTCCCCGCGATGCGTGACTGATGCTCGCCCTGGCCTGGCCCGACGCGCCCTGGCCGCTGGCGCGTCGGTCGGACGGGACCCCGGGTGCCGGTTGGTAGAATCGGGTATGGCCCGAGATAGAGAAACCGTCCGCGCTCATCCGTTTCGCGCTGTTGGCCGAATAGGTGGGCGAGGCCGGAATCTTCGGCGACCCTGCACTCTGGCTATGAGTAGTCTGGCAGCGTAGGGAGAATCAGGAAAAGTCCTCGACCAACCACCCGAGTACCGCCCAGACAAAGAGAAGGACCATGTTCGAGCGATTCACAGAGCGAGCCCGCCAGGTGGTCGTCCTGGCCCAGGAAGAGGCGCGGACGCTCAAGCACAACTACATCGGGACCGAGCACATCCTCCTGGGCCTGCTTCGCGAGGAGGAGGGACTCGCGGCTCGCGTGCTTGAGTCGCTCGACATCACGGTGGAGCGCGTGCGCGCCCAGGTGGTGCGCATCGTCGGCTCGGGCGAGGAGGTCACCTCCGGTCAGATCCCGTTCACGCCGCGCGCCAAGAAGGTGCTGGAGCTGGCGTTGCGCGAGGCGCTGTCGCTTGGCCACAACTACATCGGGACCGAGCACATCCTGCTCGGTCTGGTGCGTGAAAACGAGGGCGTCGCCGCCCGCATCCTGCTCGACTTCGACGCCGACTCGGAGAAGATCCGCAACGAGGTGATCCGGATGCTGTCCGGGCCCGGCAGCCGCGGGGCCCGCGCGGGAGCCGGCGCCGGCGTGGCGGCGGCGCAGGGAGAGAAGAAGTCATCGAAGCTGCTCGATCAGTTCGGTCGCAACCTGACCAAGCTCGCCGCCGAGGGCAAGCTCGATCCGGTCGTCGGCCGCGAGACCGAGATCGAGCGGATCATGCAGATCCTCTCGCGGCGGACGAAGAACAACCCGGTGCTGGTCGGCGAGCCTGGGGTGGGTAAGACCGCGGTCGTCGAGGGGCTGGCGCAGCGCATCGTCTCCGCCGACGTCCCCGAGCTGCTGAAGGGCAAGCAGATCTACACGCTTGATCTGGCCGCGCTCGTGGCCGGGTCGAAGTACCGCGGCGAGTTCGAGGAGCGCCTCAAGAAGGTGATGAAGGAGATCACCCAGCGCGGCGACATCATCCTGTTCATCGACGAGCTGCACAACCTTGTCGGGGCCGGCGCCGCCGAGGGCGCGATCGACGCTGCGTCGATCCTCAAGCCGGCGCTTGCGCGCGGCGAGCTGCAGACGATCGGCGCGACCACGCTCGAGGAGTACCGCAAGTACCTCGAGCGCGACTCGGCGCTCGAGCGTCGCTTCCAGAAGATCACCGTCGACCAGCCGACGGTCGAGGAGACCGTGCAGATCCTCAAGGGGCTGCGCGATCGCTACGAGCAGCACCACAAGGTCAACATCACCGATGAGGCGCTGCAGGCGGCGGCCGAGCTTGCCGATCGCTACATCTCCGACCGCTTCCTGCCCGACAAGGCGATCGATCTGATCGACGAGGCCGCCTCGCGGATGAGGATCAAGTCGATGACCTCGCCGCCCGTCTACCGCGAGCTCGAGGAGGAGATCGAGGAGACCCGTCGCGCGAAGGAGGCGGCGATCGAGGCGCAGGAGTTCGAGAAGGCCGCGAACCTGCGCGACAAGGAGCGGCGCCTGACCCAACGCAAGCGGGAGCTGGCGGAGCAGTGGGAGGCGGGCGAGTCGACCGTGCGGCCGTCGATCGGCGAGGAGGAGATTGCGGACATCGTCTCGATGTGGACGGGCATCCCCGTCTTCAAGCTGACCGAGGCCGAGACGGCCAAGCTGATGCGCATGGAGGAGGAGCTGCACAAGCGCGTGGTCGGCCAGCACCCGGCGATCGAGGTCGTCTCGAAGGCGATCCGCCGCTCGCGGGCGGGGCTCAAGGATCCGAAGCGGCCGACCGGCTCATTCATCTTCCTCGGCCCGAGCGGGGTCGGCAAGACCGAGCTGGCGCGCACGCTGGCCGAGTTCTTGTTCGGCGACGAGGACACGATGATTCGGATCGACATGTCCGAGTACATGGAGAAGCACGCGGTCTCGCGGCTGGTCGGCTCGCCGCCCGGCTACATCGGCTACGACGAGGGCGGGCAGCTGACCGAGGCGGTGCGGCGCAAGCCGTACAGCGTGCTGCTGCTCGACGAGATCGAGAAGGCCCACCCGGACGTGTTCAACATCCTTCTGCAGATCCTGGAGGATGGGCGGCTGACCGACGCGCAGGGGCGCACCGTCGACTTCCGCCACACGATCGTGATCATGACCTCGAACATCGGCGCGCAGGAGATCTCGCGCCAGTTCCAGATCGGCTTCTCGACCTCCGACGAGGAGACGGGCATCAGCTACGAGGACATGAAGAGCCGGATCATGGGCGAGCTCAAGAAGGTCTTCCGGCCCGAGTTCCTCAACCGGATCGACGAGGTGATCGTCTTCCACAAGCTGAGCAAGGAGCAGATCAAGGAGATCGTCGACCTGCTGCTGCGGCGGATCCGGGAGTCGATGGCCGAGCGCGAGCTCCAGCTCGAGCTCTCCGAGGAGACGAAGGACCTGCTCGTCGACAAGGGCTGGGATCCGACGATGGGCGCACGGCCGCTCCGCCGAGCGATCCAGCGCTACATCGAGGATCCGTTGGCGGACTTCGTCCTGCGCTCGCAGGTGCCCTCCGGTTCGACGGTGCTGGTTGAGCCCTCCGACGATGAGTCCGGCGAGGAGGTCAAGCTCTCGATCATCCAACCGGCGCCGAAGCCCACGCCGGTCGGGGTGGGCGCTGAGGGCGGCTCCGGCGAGGGCGAGGGCGAGGAGCGCGCGGGCGAGGACGAGCGCGGGGAGCGCGCCGAGTCCGAGTCGAGCTGAGCGCGGCGGCGCAGCCTCAGGTCGCGCGTGCCTCTCTCTCGGGCGGAGAGGTGGCTTCGGCGGTGTGCGAGCGCCAAGGCGCCAAGAGCGCGTCGGCGGCGCGCGAGCGCCCAGGCGCAGAGCGCTTCGGTGGCGCACGCCTCAGCGCCGTTGTTTCCGTCGGGGTCGAGGCCTACGCTGCACGCAGGGATGCCGCGTCCGATCACGATCCATGTCTGCGCCGCCTGCGGTCATGAGAGCGCCCGCTGGGCCGGGCGCTGCCCTGGCTGCGGTGAGTGGAACACGCTCGTCGAGCAGCTGCGACCGCGTGGCGGCGCCGCCGGGGCGGGGAGCGAGCGGGGTCGCCTTGCGCCGGGGGCCGTCCCACTTGCGCCGATCGCGCTTGCCGAGGTCGATGCGCTCGAGGGCGAGCGCCTCTCCACCGGCATCGGCGAGCTCGACCAGGTGCTGGGCGGCGGCCTCGTTCCCGGGTCGCTGGTGCTCCTCGGGGGCGCGCCGGGGATCGGCAAGTCGACGCTGACGACGATGGCGCTCGCCAACCTACTTGCCGCCGGGCACAGGACCTTGTACGTCTCGGCCGAGGAGTCGGTCGCGCAGTTGCGCCTGCGCGCCGAGCGCCTGCGCGGTGGGCGCCCGCTGCAGATCCCGGTGGTCGCCGAGACCGACCTCGATGTGGTGCTGGCGACGCTTGCCGCACAGCGGCCGGAGGTGTGCGTGATCGACTCGGTGCAGACGCTGCATTGCGCGCAGCTGCAGAGCGCCGCCGGCTCCGTCGCCCAGGTCCGCGAGGCAGCCGAGCGGACTGCTCGACTGGCCAAGGCGCAGCGCACGGCGGTGCTGCTCGTCGGGCACGTGACCAAGGACGGTGGCCTGGCGGGGCCGCGCGTGCTCGAGCACCTGGTCGACGCCGTGCTGCAGTTCGAGGGCGAGCGCGAGCGCACTTACCGCACCTTGCGCGCCGTCAAGAACCGCTTCGGCTCGACCAACCAGGCGGGCGTGTTCGAGATGCGCGAGGACGGGCTGGTCGAGGTGCTCGACGCCTCCGCGCGCTTCGTCTCCGAGGCCACTCGTGCGCCGGGCAGCGTCGTGCTGTGCGCAGTCGAGGGATCGCGGCCGCTGCTGGTCGAGGTGCAGGCGCTCGTCTCCCGCTCCGAGCTGGTGCCGCCTCGTCGAATCGTGACCGGCTTCGATCGCAACCGCCTGGCGCTGGTGCTGGCCGTGCTAGGCCGCCACGGCGGGATCGGCCTTGGCGCCGCCGACGTGTTCGTCAACGTTGTCGGCGGCGTGCGCGTCGAGGAGCCGGGCGCCGACCTGGCGGTGGCGCTGGCGGTGGCGAGCGCGGCGCGCCGCCGACCGCTTCGCGGCACCTCAGGGGGGCCGTTGGCCTGCTTCGGCGAGCTTGGGCTGACGGGGGAGCTGCGTGGCGTTGCGCACGCCGAGCGACGTGAGGCGGAGGCGCGTCGCTTCGGGCTCGAGCCGGTGCTTGGACCTGAGCGTCAGCGGACCCTCAGGGCTGCGCTCGAAGTGGCCTTCGCCGAGCAGGCGCGGCCGGCGATCGCGGCGTAAAATCGGCCTTCATGGCCTCGCGTTCGGGGGAAGAGCTCAAAGAGGAGCTCGAATCTCGCCAGGAGTCCCGGATGCTGAGGGCGCTTGAGATGGTCGCGCCCGGCACGGCGCTGCGCGAGGGGATCGACAACATCGTCCACGCGCACACCGGTGGCCTGATCGTGATCGGCGACGCCGATGAGTTCGCGTTCATGATCTCGGGCGGGATCAAGCTCGAGCTCGACTACACGCCGGCGCTCATCTATGAGCTCTCGAAGATGGACGGGGCGATCGTGTTGAGCGCGAACGCCACCAAGATCGTCCACGCCAACGCACAGCTGACGCCTGATCCCACGATCCACACGCTCGAGACGGGCACCCGTCATCGCACGGCGGAGCGGGTCTCCAAGCAGACCGACGCGATCGTGATCGCGATCTCCGAGCGGCGCGAGGTCGTCTCCCTGTTCGTCGACGGGGTCAAGTACATCCTTGACGAGATCCCCGTCGTGCTGGCGAAGGCGAACCAGGCGCTGGCGACGCTCGACAAGTACCGGAGCCGCCTGGATCAGGTCTCCACGCGGTTGACCGCGCTTGAGTTCGAGGGCGGCGTGACCCTGCACGACGTCCTCACCGTTCTACAGCGTGCCGAGCTGGTGACGAGGATGGCGAGCGAGATCGAGCGCTACATCGTCGAGCTCGGCAGCGAGGGACGGCTGATCGAGATGCAGCTGGACGAGACGATGACAGGCGTCTCCGCCGACAAGGCGGCGCTGGTCCACGACTATCTGCTCGAGGACAGCGATGAGAACTTTGCGGCGGCCCTGGATCGGCTGAGCCGGCTGCCGCACCAGGACCTGCTTGACTTCGGTCGGCTGGCCGAGCTGCTCGGCTACGACCGCAAGCTCAACAGCCTCGACTACCCGGTCTCCCCTCGCGGGATCCGGATCCTCGGTCGCATCCCGCGGCTGCCGAAGATGGTGGTGCAGCGGATCGTCGAGGAGTTCGGAGGGCTGGAGGAGCTGCTCGCCGCCAGCGACGGCGAGCTTGAGACTGTCGACGGCGTCGGCGAAATCCGCGCGAAGGACATCCGCGAAGGCCTGCGCCGTCAGCAGGAGATCAACCTGGTCGACCGCTACCTCCAGACGTAGTGGATGGTGGCTCGACCGGTCCCCAGAACAGCGCGCGGGGCTACGCCCCGCCGGTCTGAGAGAGGAGGACACCATCACTGAGCTAACCGACGAAGCGCACTTCGACGCGGAGGACCTCGAGAGCGCCACAGAGACAGAGTTCGTCGAGCTCGACGAGGAGTTCGATGTTGAGCTCGACGAGGAGCTTGATGAGGAGCCCCCAGACCTGCGAGCCGCAGCCGGTTTGTCACGCGCCGACGCGCCCGCCAAGGCGCAGGCCGGTCAGCTTCAAGCTGACCCCCCGGAGCAGATCGAGTTCGAAGTCGGCGACAGCGTCGTCTACCCGCACCATGGCGCCGGCAAGGTGCTGCGCAAGGAGGAGCGGGAGATCCTCGGTGAACGGCGGGAGTACCTGACGATCAAGATCCTCCACAACGATATGACGGTCATGGTGCCGACCGAGAATGCTGCGCTCGCGGGCCTGCGCCGTGTGATCGACGAGGAGACCGTCCAGAAGGTGCTCGCCGTCCTGCAGGACGAGTGCTCGGAGATGCCCAAGAACTGGAACCGGCGCTACAAGCACAACCGCGACAAGATCAAGACGGGCGACATCTACGAGCTCGCCGAGGTTGTGCGCAACCTCGCGATCCGCGAGCAGCGGAAGGGCCTCTCCACCGGCGAGAAGCAGATGTTCACGCGTGCCAAGAAGATCCTCGCTTCCGAGCTGATGTACGCGCTCGAGATGGACGAGGAGCAGGTTGAAGCGCACCTGACAAGCCTGCTGCTCGACGCTTCGCGCGCAAACGGCAACGGCGGCGGGGGCGCGAAGGCCAAGCGCAAGGCCGCGCTCGCGGCCGAGGCCTAGCGGCCAGGCGGCGTGGCGGTCGCGATCGTCGTGGCCGCCGGACGCGGCGAGCGTCTCGGGTCAGCGCGGCCCAAGGCGCTCGTCGCACTGGCCGGGCGCCCGATGTTGGAGTGGAGCGTCGAGGCGCTGCGGGCCGTCGCGGGAATCGAGCGGATCGTGGTGGTGCTTCCCCCCGGCGAGCTCGGATGCGCGCCCGCGGGCACCGTCGCGGTCGTTGGCGGGGCTGTTCGCGCCGAGTCGGTGCGCTGCGGCTTGCTGGCCGCCGGGGATGCCGAGGTGGTGCTGGTCCACGATGCCGCCAGGCCGTTGGCGACGCCTCCGCTGTTCGCGCGCGCGCTGACGGCGCTGCGCGAGCGGGATGCTGACGCGGTGCTGGCCGCGGCGCCGGTCGCCGACACCCTGAAGGAGGTGGAGCCTGGTGGAACGGCGGTGCAGGGGACCGTTGACCGCGCGCGCCTGTGGGCTGCCCAGACCCCCCAGGCGTTCCGCCGCGCGGCGCTTGAGCACGCGCTCGCGGGAGCCTCGCCTGAGCTGTTGCGGAGAGCCACCGATGAGGCCTGGCTGCTCGAGCGCCTTGGCGGCGCGGTCCACGTGTTCGAGGCGGGCGAGGTGAACTTCAAGGTCACGACCCAGGCTGATCTGCTGCTGGCGGAGCTCGTGCTGCGGGCGCGCACGGGCGGCTGAGCGAACCGTCGACCTCTAGGCTTATCCGGCGGTGAGCGCGATCGCGACCGGCATCGGCTATGACTGTCACCGGTTTGCCGCTGGGCGGCGAATGGTGCTGGGCGGCGTGGAGATCGCGCACGAGCACGGCCTGGCCGGCCACTCGGATGCCGACGTGCTGACGCACGCGATCATCGACGCGCTGCTCGGCGCCGCTGCGCTCGGCGACATCGGCGAGCACTTCCCCGACACCGACGAGCGCTACCGGGATGCGGACTCACTCGAGCTTTTGCGCGCTGCTGCCGCGCTGCTCGCCGCGCGCGGGATCGCGATTCGTCACATCGACGCGACCGTGCTGCTCGAACGTCCCAAGCTTGCCCCGGTGCGCGGCGAGATCCGCATGCGGTTGGCGGCCGCCCTGGGCCTCGAGGTCGCCCGCGTCAGCGTGAAGGCGACGCGCGGTGAGGGCCTCGGCTTCGTCGGCCGGGCCGAGGGCGCCGCGGCATTGGCGGTGGCGACTGTTGAGCGACTGCAGCCAGAGGCCTGATTGGAGCGACGCCGGCCCGCGCGCGTAAGTAAGTTGCGCTTAAGAGCTCGCGGCGCGGTGACGGGGATCTGACGCGCCGTCGTGTACCTCTGAGGGGCGGTGCGGTCGACCCCGATGGCGCCGCACGCCACACCACCCACGGCAGAGGCAAGTGCTCGAACAGGACCAGACACCCGGGCGGCGGATCTCCCGCCGCCGCTTCCTGCAGATCTCCGGCGGGGTGGCGGGAGCGGCTGCGATCGGCGCCGGCGCCTATGAGGCGGTTGCGGGCAGCAGTGGCGGAGGCTCCTCGGTCACGCTCCCAAGCGAGGCCGTGCGCACGCCGGGGGCGGCGCTCCGCCTCTACTCGCGACCTGACCTTCGGCCTCCCCAGGTCGCCGCCGCGGGCGGCGGCGGCCCCGGCCGCCTGTTCCTCGGGCTGCAGGCGCAGGAGGGCTCCCAGGCCGGGCCGCTGGTGCTCGACGAGCGGGGGGAGCTCCTCTACTTCACGCCGGCACCGAAGGGCCAGTGGGTCACCTGCGTGCGGCCGTGGCGCTTTCGCGGCCGACAGGCGCTCGCCTGGTGGCAGGGACAGGTCGTCTCGCCAGGGTTCGGACGGGGCCACGCGGTGCTGGTCGACGATCGCTACCGCCCGCTGATGCGAATCGAGGCTGCCCGCGGACGCGAGATGGACCTCCACGAGCTGCAGCTGACACAGCAGGGGACCGCGCTCTTCACCTGCTTTCCGGCGCTTGTGCATGCGGACCTGCGCGCGATCGGCGGCCCCCGGGACGGCCGCGTGCTCGAGTCGGTCTTCCAGGAGATCGACTTGCGCAGCGGCCGGCTTCTGCTCGAGTGGCACAGCCTCGACCACATCTCGGTGAGCGAGTCCTACCGCCCGCTGTCGGATCCCTACGACTATCTGCACCTGAACTCGATCGAGGTGCTTCCGGACGGCAACCTGCTTGTGTCCTGTCGCCACACCTGGGCGCTCTACAAGCTCGAGCGCCGCACCGGCCGAGTGATCTGGCGCTTGGGGGGCAAGCGCAGCGACTTCGAGCTCGGCTCCGGTGCGCGCTTCAGCTGGCAGCACGACGCCCGCCACCTCTCTCCCGGCCGCATCAGCGTCTTCGACGACGGCTCCGACGGGCAGACGAACACCGAGAAGCGCTCCCGCGGGCTGCTGCTCGACGTCGACTACGCCGCGCGTCGGGTGTCGCTGGCGCATGCCTTCGTGCATCCAAACGTGCTGACCGCGGCGATGGGCAGTGTCCAGGTCCTGCCCGGCGGGCAGGTGCTCGTCGGCTGGGGCACGCAGCCGTACACGAGCGCGTATGCGAGCAATGGGAAGCTGCTCGTCGACTACCGGTTTCCCCGCAAGCAGATGTCCTATCGGGCGTACGGGGGGTCGTGGCGGGCGCGACCGCACGAGGCTCCCGCCCTGGCCGCGCGCAGGCGCTCGAACGGGATCGGCGAGCAGCAGGTCCTGTATGCGAGCTGGAATGGCTCGACCGAGGTTGCCTACTGGCGAGTTCAGGTGGGTGAGGATCCGGCTCGCCTACGGCCGCTCGGAGTCGCCCGCCGACGCGGCTTTGAAACCGCGATCCCGATGGCGAGGTCAGCCGCCTACGCGGCGGTCGCGGCGCTCGACGCCCACGGGCGCGAGCTTGGCCGCAGCAGGCCGCTCAGGCTGTAGAGGCGCGCCGGCGGCCCACCTGCTGCGCACGGGCTGGCTTGCTCTCCTCCGTCGCCAGCCTCTGGTCCGTGCGCGGCGGCGAGCCTCTGATCGGGTTCGCCACCGCCGCTGTGAGGCGTCCCGGCGCGCTCGCTAGGGTAAGCCTGCCTTGAGCTCGATCCGCTTGCACGACACCCGCACCGGCCGGCCCCAGCCGCTTGCGCCGAGGGTTCCGGGCAGGGTGGGGATGTACGTTTGCGGGCCGACCGTCTACGCGCGCGTCCACGTCGGCAACGCGCGGCCGTTCGTGGTCTTCTCGTTGCTCGCGCGCCTGCTTCGACATGACGGCTACACGGTCACGTTCGTGTCGAACATCACCGACGTGAACGACAAGATCTACGCCGCCGCGGCGGCCGCTGGGATCGGCAGCGCCGAGCTGGCCCGGGCGATGACGGCGCACTACCGTGCCGACACCGATGCCCTTGGCCTTGGCCGCCCTGATCACGAGCCGCTGGCGAGCGAGACGATCGCCGAGATCATCGAGCTGATCGAACGCCTGATCGAGCGGGGACACGCGTATGCGGTCGAGGGCGACGTCTACTTCTCGGTGAGGAGCTACCCGGCCTACGGGGAGCTGTCGCATCGCGACGTCGATGAGATGGACCAGGGCGAGGAGGGCGAGGGCGCGGCGCGCAAGCGTGACCCGCTCGATTTCGCGCTCTGGAAAGCCCGCAAGCCGCACGAGGATCTCGCCTGGGACTCCCCATGGGGCGAGGGCAGGCCCGGCTGGCACATCGAGTGCTCGGCGATGGCCGAGCGGCTGCTGGGGGTCGGCTTCGAGATCCACGGCGGCGGCAGCGACCTGCTCTTCCCGCACCACGAGAACGAGCAGGCGCAAACCCGCGCGGCGCGTGACGAGCCGCTTGCGCGTCTCTGGGTGCACGTGGGCATGGTGCGGCTCGGCCCCCACAAGATGGCCAAGTCGGAGGGAAACGTGTTCCTGTTGCACCGCGCGCTCGAGGTCTACGGCCGCGATCCCCTGCTGATGTTCTTCGCGGGCGCTCACTACCGCCAGCCAGTCGAGTTCGGGGCAGAGGCCCTCGAGCAGGCCGCGCGCCGCAGCGAGCGCATCCGGGAGGCCGCGCGCCGCCTCGTGCCCGGACCTTCGCCCGAGTTCTCGGCGCCCCTGCGAGAGCGGGCGCTGGCTGCGTTGCGTGACGATTTCAACACGCCGGCGGCGCTTGCCGCGGTGTTCGACTGGGTGCGCGAGGCAAACCGGGCATCGGGGCCCGTGGGGGACGCCGACCTGCGCGAGCTGCTTTGGCTGCTCGGCCTTGACGGGCTGCTCGAGCGCGAGCGCGCAGCGGCGCCGGCAGAGGTGCTGGAGCTTGCGCGAGCGCGCGACGCGGCCCGTCGCGAGCGCGACTGGGCGGCGGCCGACCGGCTGCGGGAGCGCCTGCGGGCGCTCGGCTGGGAGGTGCGCGACGGCCCGCGCGGGAGCGAGCTTTTGCCTGCGCGCGAGCGTTGAGCGGCGGTGGCGCCGTCGTTGAGCCAACGCCGGTCGAGCTGCCTGCGATGATCATCTATGGGCGCAACCCGGTGCGGGAGGCGTTGCGGGGTTCCCGTCAGGTGCATGTGATCTGGGCCACTGCGCGGGCCGCGGCCGAGCCCTGGCTGCGTGGCGTGGAGCCCGAGGTCAGGGTGGTCTCGACCGAGGAGCTTGCGCGGCGCTCGGGCGGCGCGGCCCATCAGGGGGTTTGCGCCGAGGTCTCGGCCTACCCCTATCACGACGCGAGCGCCCTCCTGGCCCTGCGGGAGCCGCTGCTCGTGGCGCTCGACCAGGTGCAGGATCCGCAGAACCTGGGCGCGATCTGCCGCACGGCGGAGTGCGCCGGGGCGGCCGGCGTGATCCTGCCCGAGCGGCGGGCCGCCGAGGTGACGGCAGCGGTCTGCAAGGCCTCGGCGGGAGCGGTCGAGCATTTGCCTGTGGCGCGGGTGCGCAACCTCGCGGACTTCCTGCTGGCCGCGCGAGCTTCCGGGTTCTGGTGCTACGGCGCTGCTCCGGGAGCGTCGGTCGCATACGACGAGGTGGACTACACGGGTGGCGTGGTGCTGGTCCTCGGCTCGGAGGGACGAGGACTGCGCCGGCGGGTCGCGGCATGCTGCGATCAGCTTGTGGCGATCCCGCTCCGGGGCAGGGTCGGATCGCTGGGCGTCAGCGCCGCTGCTGCGGTACTGCTCTACGAGGCGCTCGAGCGTCGTCGCGCCCGCGCGCCAGCGCGAACCTCCCGCTAGCGGGCCGCGCCCGCCAGCGCGACGCGCCAGGGAAATTCCGTCAGCTTGACACGGCCGCGCAGCCGCGGATAAGCTTCCGCCGGGAGATCAAGATCAACTTGAGCCTTAGATGGTCTCAAGTTGATCACGGGTCGCCGCTCGGGCAGGGCGCCCCGGTTCCAGGCCATACGGCAAGTGCGGCGCCAGGGGAGGTGCGCGCCACGAACAAAGCAGCTTCGCCTCAGCGCGAAGCAGGAGGTGGAAATCACGCGTGGCTCGAGTCTCCGCCAGCCCTAGCCCTAACTCTCAACCTCATCTCGATGATAGGTACTTGATCGCGCTCGCAAAGCAGGGGAGCGCAGACGCCTATGACCGCCTCGTGCGCCGCTACTACGGCTTCGTGCGGCTGAAGGCATCGTCGTACTTCCTTGCCGGGGGCGATGCCGACGATTTGATCCAAGAGGGGTTGGTCGGCCTCTACAAGGCCGTGCGCGACTACCGGCCGGACCGCGAATCGAGCTTCCGCAACTTCGCCGAGCTGTGCATCACGCGGCAGATCATCACCGCCGTGAAGACGGCGACGCGCAACAAGCACGCGCCGCTCAACCAGTACGTCTCGTTCTCGAGCCGTGCCGCCGGCGCAAGCGCCGAGCTCGAGCCAACGCTCGACGAGGTCCTCCCCGGCTCCCCGGCTTACGACCCGGTCAACCAGGTGATCTCCTCCGAGGAGCTGCGCGCGCTCGTGGCGTGCATCTCCACCGCTCTCTCCGAGCTTGAATCGCGCGTGCTTGCGCTCTATCTCGACGGACATCCATACGAGGAGATCGGGCGGCGGCTGCGATGCGACTGCAAGACGGTCGACAACGCGCTGCAGCGCGTCAAGCGCAAGGTTGGCCAGCACCTGCAGCAGCGGACTGCGGCCTGAGCTGCTCGCAGCCCGTCTCTCCCAGCGGCAGCGAAATCCAGAAACACGCGCCGCCGCCGTCCAGCGCGGCGGCATGGGCCGTGCCGCCCATCGCCTCGACCAGCTCCCGGACGATCGCCAGTCCGAGGCCCGAGCCGACCGGACGCTCGGCGCGGTAGCGGCGGTGCAGGTAGAAGCGCTCAAACGCGTGGGGCAGATCCTCGGGACTGAGACCAGGTCCGCTGTCGCGCACGGCTAGCTCGCCGGGGCGGACGCTGAGCTCGACGCTGCCGCCGGCGGGCGTTACCCGCAAGGCGTTCTCGACCAGGTTCGAGGCGGCCTGCAGCAGCCGCTCGCCGTCGCCGAGCGCAGGCGCCGGCTCGCCAACATGCGGGAAGCGCAGCGCCACTCCCAGCGCACGCGCCTGAGGTGCGTGGCGCCTTGCAACCTGAAGCGCGATCTCGCGTAAGTCGAGCGGCTCGCGCGCGATGCGGAAGTTGGCGCGACCGAAGCGCGTGAGCTCAAGCAGGTCCGACACCAGCCGCTCAAGCCGCCCCGCCTCGGCGAGGATCACCTGCGAGCCGTCGGCTGCGTTGACGGCGCCCTCGGCGAGCGCCTCGGCGTAGCCGCGAATCGACGTCAGCGGCGTCTTCAGCTCGTGCGAGACCGATTCGAGGAAGGTGCGCTCGGCGTTGCGTGCGGCTGCCAGCCGAGACGACATCAGGTTGAACGAGTGTGCCAGCGCGGCAAGCTCATCATCGCCCTCGACCGGGACCTGGACCCGCTCGCGGCCGGCGGCGAGCTCGCGTGCCGCGGCCGCCAGCCGCGCAGCCGGTTGCGTCAGCCGCCGCGCCAACGCGAGCGATAGCACGAGCGCCAGCGCCAGCCCGCCGGCGCCGGCGATCAGCAATCCGAGCAAAAACGGCCGCCAGTCGCCGAACGCGAGCGCGGCCGGACGTACGAGCACGATCCGCCCGTCGAAGGTGGGGCGCGAGACGTACAGCAGCGCGTGGCCACGCGCCACAATCGTCCCCTGGGCGCGGGGATCGGGAGGCAGCGCGGAGAGCACCAGCGCGGCACGCCGCGGCGGCAGCGGGAGCGCCCGTCCATCGTACAGGCGAAAGACGTGCACGCCCGGGCGCTGGTCACCCGCCGCGAGCACGCTGGCCTGCGTCTGCAATGTTGCACGCCGTTGCACGGCGACGTGATGGCGCACGAGCACCACGGCCACAGCGACGGTCAGCACAGTTGAGCAGAGCGCGGCCAGTGCCAGGTAGCGGAACACGCGGCGGCGGACGCTGACCCGTGCGGGATGCCTCTCCGCAGTCATGCGACCGTGTGGCGGCTGGGTCATTGATTGTGGCGGCTGGGTCTTGGGCTGTTGCGCATAGGTCATGGGCTGTGGCGGCTGGGTCTTGGGCTGTGGCGGCTGGGTCCTGGGTGTGCCGCTTCCGGGGTCACGGATCGAGCTCCGGGAGCGGGTGGCTTGGTTGGGGCGTGGGCTTGTCCACTTGCCCGGGACGCGCGGCCCAGGCGCACGGGCCTGGGGGTAGGTGGCTTGGTTGGGGCCGTGGGCTTGGGGCGGTGAGGTTGGAGTCTGTTTCTGGCGCGGGTGGCCGGAATCGGACTCCGAGAGCGGGAGCAGCACCTCGGGCGGGCCGAGCTTGAGGCGGTGGGGAGCTCACGCCACTGCCTTGTAGCCCACTCCGCGCACCGTGCGGATCAGCTCTGGGCGTCCGAGCTTCTTGCGCAGCTGGGCCACGTGCACCTCGATCGTGCGCGTCTCGCCCGGGGCGAGGTAGCCCCACACGGACTCGAGCAGCTGCTCCCGGGTGACGACTCGGCCAGCATGTCGTAGCAGGTACTCGAGCAGATCGAACTCTCGCTGTGTCAGCTCAATCTCGCGTCCGTCGAGATGGACCTCGCGTGCGGCTGGAGAGAGCACCAGGCCCCCCAGCGTAAGCACGCCAGAGACACGCGAGCGCTCGCGGGAGCGTCGCAGCACCGCACGAACGCGCGCAACCAGCTCGCGTGGAGAGAACGGCTTGGTTACATAGTCGTCGGCCCCGAGCTCTAGGCCAGCGACGCGATCGGCCTCCTCGTCGCGCGCGCTCACCACGATCAGAGGAAGCGAACGGTCGAGCGCGCGACATACCTCGAGACCGTCGATCCCCGGCAACCTAAGGTCGAGGACGACCAGCGCCACAGGATGACGGGGGAGCTCCGCGAGCGCCTGCTCGCCCGAGCGCACCCACAGCGTGCGGTAGCCGGCGCGCTCGAGATATGTGCATACGAGCGCGCCGATATTTGCCTCATCCTCGACAACCATCACCAGCTCGGCCATCGCGCCTTGATCCTAGGCGCAGGTGTGCGATTGGGATCCAGATCCGCCCGTCGAACAGGGCCCCTCACGGCCGATTGCGAGCAGGGAGCGGATTTCTTACATGCCCCTGACGTTCGCCTGACCGGCCATTTGCGTGCCGTCCCCAAGCTACTTGCATCCAGTCAACCGAAGCTCAGGAGTGATCGTTGCTATGAGACCCAGCTTGAAGACCGTGGCGATCGGCGCCAGCTGCCTTGCATTCGGCGCAGGCGGTGGTGCTGCCGCAAGCGCCATCACCAGCGCCAGCGCGGCGCCCGCCCGCCCGGCGAGCTCGGCCCGCGGGCAGCTGTCAACTACGGGGACGAGCGCGCCCGCCCGTGCAGCCGCCATGGGGCGCAGGCACCGTGCGCTCCGGCTCTTTGCGCGCGCCGTTGAAGGGCAGATTGAGGTGCGCACCCGAACCGGCTTTGCGACGCTCTCGTTCGAGCGCGGCGTGATCGATTCGATCAACGGGAGTCGCCTTGAGCTGACAGAGGGCACGCGCAAGCATGCCTACAGGACCGTGAGCATCGTGATCCCATCGGACGCGCGCGTGCGCAACGACGGCCGCCGGGCGAGCCTCAGCTCACTGCGTGCCGGCGAGCGGGTGCTGATCGTGCGCGCGCCGCGCCTGACCTTCGTGCGCGCCCACGCGCCGCGGTCGACCTGATCGCTTGGGGATCGCTTGATCGCTGGGGCCGCCGAGTACGGGGGCGCCCCCTTACGGGGCGCCCAACTACCGGAGATCGCCCTCTACTGCGGGTCGACCGACAACGGAGCGTCGCCCCGCTACTGGAGGTCGCTCGGCCGCTCGGCCTCGCGCGACCGGCGTAGGCCCTGGCAGCGACGGACGCCGAGGGAGTGGACCACCGACGTTGGGAATCTTAACGGACCGTTCCTCGGGTCTTTAGGTGCGCTGAGAGCCAGCTGCGAAAATCACGAGGCCAATGGACTGGTCAGTTGCACATGCGATCAACGCCTACATGTTCCACCACGACGCGATCGAGGATCCGATCCTCGACTACGTCGAAGCATCCGAGGCGCTGTTCCTGGGCATGCTGCTGGCGGTGATCGTGTTCGCACGCCGCGTGCGCTGGCAGGCGGTACGGCGCACTGCGGTGGCAGCGGGGCTGAGCGCCGGACTCGGCTTGCTGGTCGGGAAGATCATCAGCACCATCTACTACCGCCCCCGTCCGTTCGTCGCTCATCCGCGCGCGGTTCATCTGTTTGCCGCGCATGCTCCCGACTCGAGCTTCCCATCCGATCACGCTACGGCCGCCGCAGCGATCGCAACCGCAATCCTCCTGCGGGGGAAGATGGCCTGGGGCTGGGTGACGCTGTTCTTTGCCCTCGTGCTGATGCTGGGGCGAGTCGCGCTCGGCTTCCACTATCCCAGCGATGTGCTGGGCGGGGCCGCGATCGGTGCCCTTTCGGCGATCGTGCTACACGCTCCCCCGTTGCGTCGGATCGTCAACGCGCTCTCCGATCTCTTCGGTCAGGTCTGGGACCGACTTGTCGACGGGGTGCTGGCGGTGCCCGGGCGCATGGTCGGCTCGCGCTGAGCCGAGCCAGCCGTTGGCCGCCGCGTTCCCGCCCCGATGCGTTCCCGCCCCGATGCGTCTGCGGCGGCGAGGTTCGTGACAACAAGGGACCGTAGAAGTCCTCAACCTCAGGCACCTCGGCGCGGGCGCACGGAGCGCCTACGCTCACCGATAGGGGGGAGGAGCCAGCAGCCCGAGTCCGCGCGCCCGCTCGACTGCGCTGCGGCGTCTCCGTACGCCGAGCTTGCGGTAGAGATGGCGGGTGTGGGTCTTGACCGTGTTCGGTGAGACCTGCAGCTCGGCCGCAATCTCCGCTCCGGTGAGCCGCGTCGGCAGGTATCGCAGAAGGCGAAGCTCGCTCTCGGTGAGCGGGTCGCGCAGCCGTTCGGGCTTGGCGGTCCCCCTCTCGCCGCCCATGGCGAGCGCCGCGAGGAGCTCTGCGAGCAGTCCCGGATGTGCGCTGCGCTCCTGGCGCTGGCGCTCGAGCAGGGCGGGGGTCGCGTGAAGCAGAAACGGCCACAGCACGCCGTCCGGCTCGGCAAGATCGAGCGCCCGCTCCAGCGCTAGCCGCCTGGCGCCGGGCTCACCGAGCGCCTCGCGCGCGAGCGCCTCGAGCACGAACGCCTGCGTCAGCCAGATGCGCTTGTTGACGACGGGGGCGGCGTACGCGAGCACGGGCGCGAGCGCGACGGCTGCCTCGCGCGGGCGCCCGCGCGCGAGCTCGAGCATCGCGCGCGCGACCAGCAGCTCGCCGCCCTGCCGCTCGCTGCGCTCACTCATCGCGAGCGCATCCGCAGCTCGCTCGAGCTCGCCCATGCGGATCAGTGCCTGTAGCTGTCCGGCGCGCGCGGCCGTCGGCATCCGGAAGGGCGCTACCAGCATCCGTGCCAGCCGCTCCGCCAGTTGGAAGGCACGCAGCGCCTCATCCGGAGCGCCCTGCATCAGCGCCAGCCCGCCGCGCGCGAACTGGAGGATCACGCCCGCGGCTGGCTCGGCCTCACTTCTCAAGGTGCGTTCGCTCCGGAGCAGCCACGGCTCGGCCTCGCTCGCGCGCCCCTGCCAGACGAGAGCCGCGCCCAACACCGCGTAGGCGACGCCGGCGATTGGCTCATGCTCCCAACCGTGCGCTCGCATGAGCTCGATCGCCTCCCTGCTGCGGTCGGCTGCCACCGCGTAGGAGCGCACCCGGGCGGCCATCGCCAGGTGCGCAAGCCCACTGGCCTCGATGAACGGCCGCTCGATCCGATGCGCCAACTCCACCCCCTGGCGCAGATGGCGCTCGGCCTCGTCCGGCTCAAGCCACCACAGCTCCGCCACCCCAAGTCCGATCAGGGCAAGCGCGCGGAGGTCCTCGCCGAGCTGCGCCCGCGGCGTGCTGGCCCCGTCGGTGGCGGCGAGAAGCTCCTGAACCGCAGTGGCGACGCTTGCGAAGTCGGCTCGCTGTCGCGCGAGCGACAGGCGCAGCAGGGCGAGCATCGCCTGCAGGCGATGGCGCCGCCGAACGGGCACCGACTCGAGGCGGGCAGCCACCAGCGCGAGCTGCCGTCCTGCCGCTCTAAGCGAGCCGCGGTCGAGCTCATCCGCCGCTTTCAGCGCGGCGAGCTCGGGGTCGGCGGCCAGCTGGTCGGCCGGGAAGCCGGCGAGCAGCTCGTGCGCGGTGGCGGCATGGCCGCTCAGCTGAAGGCTGATCCAGTGCTCCGAGAGAAGACGGGCGGCGAGGTCCCAGCGCTCGGCGGCCTGCGCGTGACGCACGGCCTCCAGCGGGTGGCCGTGCTCGGCAAGCCAACCAGCGGCCGCGGCGTGCAGTCCGGGGAGCTCGTCGGGCGCGGTGCGCCGCAGCTCATGCCCAAGCAGATCGGCGAACAAGCGGTGGTAGCGAAACCATGAGCGGCGCGCGTCGAGCGAGACGACGAAGGCGCCGGCATCCTCCAGCTGGCGGAAGAGCTGCTCGCTGCCGGTGGCGTCGGCGAGCAGGTCCGCGAGCGGGCCGCTGATGCGATCGAGCACAGATGTGCGCAGCAGCACGCGCCGGACCGCCTCAGGCTGGCGCTCCAGCACCTCCGCGAGCAGGTACTCGGCGACGGTGCGCTCGCTCCCCGAGAACTCGATGGCGAACCCCTCCGGATCGGGATGCCCGGGCAGGGACAGCGCAGCCAATCTCAGTCCCGCAGCCCAGCCCTCGGTCCGTTCCAGCAGCAGCGCGAGCCCGCGGTCGGAGATCCGTACATCGGCCGCCTCGAACAGCGCGCGTGCCTCCTCCAGGGTGAAGCGCAAATCGTCGAAGCGAATCTCGGTCAGCTCTCCCTCAAGCCGCAGGCGGTGCAGGCCCAGGCGCAGGCTCTGGCGGCTCGCCAGGATGAAGCGCAGCTCGGCGGGCGCGCGCGTCAGCAGCTGCTCGAGCTGCTCGTGCGCCGCGGGCGAGCGCAGCTCGTGCAGGTCGTCGATCACGACCCACAGGGGGCGCTCGAGCGGGCCGAGGACCTCGAGCAGCGAGTCGAGGATCGCCCAGGGGTCGATTTCGGGAGCGGGCGTCAACGGCCGCAGCAGTGCCGCCCCCGCTGCTGTGCGACGGAGTGCGTCGATCAGCGCGACCCAAAAGCGCTGCGGGTCGCGCAGACCACGGCGCACCGATACCCACGCGGCGCTTCCGGCCAGCTCGCGCTGGCTCACCCAGGCTCGCAACAGGTATGTCTTGCCGCTCCCGGCCGGGGCGATGACGTTGGTGACACGAGCGGCCGCGCGCAGCCGCTCGAGCAGCGCGGGCCGGGGCACAACCGCAACCCGCGTGCCGCCGGAGGAACCGCCGAGCCCAGAAGCACCCCGTACGATGAGCCGCCCGTTGGTCGCTGTCATGCTGGCCGGGCTCCCCTCTCCCTCGGTGCCCTCACGCCGGCATCCGCCGGCCACAGTCGGACGAGAGCGGCTGAAGTGTAGCCGGCAGCCGCCCCCGACGTCGCTTCGGGCGCGCCTGCGCTCACCCGCCGAGCTGCTCGCACGCACAGGCGGGGCGGAGGGGATCCGCCGCGCCCGGGCGGGGAGGCGGAGGAGACCCGACGGGGCGGGATCGGGCAGTCGGACGGTCGCGGCTCGCCGGCCTAGACTCGACCTGGCGCCGGAGTAGCTCAGCTGGTAGAGCAAGCGCCTTGTAAGCGCTGGGTCACGGGTTCGAGTCCCGTCTCCGGCTTGGTCGCCTGCTCAACGGTCGCGCCGGGGCGCTCCGCCGACGGCCAGGACGCCCTCGAGGTGTCCGTGACCGTTACGCGAGTAGTCCATCGCAGCTTCGTACGGCTTGCCGCCAAGCGCGTTCAGCCGTCCCTCGAGCAGCCCCAGCACGACGCCGAACAGAGCATGTCTCCACAGCGCCTGGGCGAACGCGCGATGGTTGCCCGACAACGGGGGCAGGACCTCGCGCGCTGGGTGCAGACGGTCGCAGAGCCTTGCAAGCGCGGTCCAGCTCAGGAGATGCTCGCCGAGCGCGGCGAGCATCCCTCGCGCGGCCGGGGGCAGCGGCAGCGCGGGCGCCCCGCGCGCGTAGAGCGCTCCGAACGCGGCGCCGCCCGAGAGGTGCAATGCCAGGCCTAGCGGGTAAGCGCGCCGGCCGCGCGCAAACGCGCAGCCGAGCAACTCGACGTGGTCGTAGGGGGATGCGAACAGCAGCTTGTCGAGCGGCTGTTGCAACGCCCACGCTCCTGCCGCCACCGCACCGGCGACGGCGCCTCTCAGCGTGCGCTTGCGGTCTCCTGAAGAGGGCAACGGACCAACTGTAACGGCCATCAGAGCGCCGGGTAGGACTGACCAGATGGAGCAGCAAGCGCTGCACAGGCGCACCCGGGAGCGGGGCTCGAGTCCGATCGTGTACGCGATCGTGCGTGCCGTCGTCACCCCGTTCTTCCTGCTCTACTGCCGAATGCAGCGCCTCGGCCGCGCGCACATCCCGGCGGAGGGGCCGGTGATCATCGCCGCCAACCACCGCAGCTTCTTCGACCCGTTTGCGATCGGCACGATGACGGGGCGGCGGATGCACTTCATCGCCAAGCAGGAGCTGTTTCAGTGGCCGGTGCTGGGCTGGCTTCTGAACGCGCTTGGGGCCTTCCCGGTCGCGCGCGGCGCCTCTGACCAGGAGATGCTCGAGACGGCACGCACGCTGCTCGCGCGGGGAGAGATCGTGCTGATCTTCCCGGAGGGCACGCGCACGCGGCCTGGCTCGCTCGGACGTCCTCGGCGTGGCGTTGGCCGGTTGGCGCTTGAGACCGGCGCGCCCGTGGTGCCAGTGGCCGTGTGGGGGACCGAGGCAATCCGCCGCGGGGTGCTGATACGGCCGCGCAAGGTCCGGGTGCGCGCCGGCAGGCCGCTGCGCTTTCCGCGCGTCGAATCGCCGTCGCCGGCGCTCGCAGCCGCGGTCACCGAGCGGATCTGGCCGTGCGTGATGCTGCAGTGGGAGTCGCTCGGCGGGCTGCCGCCGATCCGGCGCGTGGCGGTGATCGGCGCGGGCACCGCGGGGACCCGGCTGGCGGTCTCTCTGGCCCAGGGCGGCCTTGAGGTGGAGCTTGGTTGTCGCACCGCGGAGCAGGCTGCGAGGCTTGCGCAGACGCGCCGCAACGAGGCTTATCTGCCGGGGGTCGAGCTGCCCGAGGGGGTGCGTGTGCGCCGGGCCGCGGAGCTTGAGCTGGGGGGCCACGATCTGATCTGCTTGGCGGTGCCCGCCGCCGCGCTGCCGGCGGTGCTGGCGGCGCACGGGGAGAGCATCCCCCGTCGTGCCGGGATGCTCGTGCTCTGCAGGGGGCTCGTGCCGCCGCTCGGAACGCTGCCGTCCGCGTTCGCGGCCGAGCGCTCACGGGTGCGGGCGGTCGCCGTGCTCGGGGGACCGGCGGAGCTCGGCGGGGACGAGGCGGCGGATGGCTCGGGATGGGGGGCTCCCGTGCTGGTGGGGTCGCCCGACCGTGGGTTCGCCCGCCAGCTGTGCGAGATGCTGCGCGACTGTGGCCTCGATGCCAGCCCGAGCCTGGACGTGAGCGGCCTCGAGCTTGCGGGCTGCGCTGCGAACGTGGCCGCGCTGGCCGGGGCGGCGGCAGCTCACGCAGGAGCGGGGGTGGCCGGGGCCGTGGCCGGCAGGGTGTTCGCGGAGACCGCTGCGATCGCTCGACGCCACGGTGCTCAGCTTGAGACGTTCGCCGGTGTAGCCGGCGCCGGCGGGCTTGTGGCGATGGCGCTCGCCGAGGGCTCGCGCAGTCGCCGCGCAGGCGAGTTGATTGCGGCGGGCGTCCCGACGGCTCAGATTGGGCTGCAGCTCGGCCGGACCGTCGAGGCGCTCGGCGCGGCGCCGCTGCTGAGCGTGCTCGCGCGCGGGGCGAAGCTGCGTGCCCCCGTGCTCGAGGGGCTCGCTGCGCTGGTCGAGGGCAGGATCGAGCCGCATGAGTGGGCAGCGACGCTCGCCGCGCCGCCACGATCGCGCGCATCCGCTGCTCGTGCTGCCTGAGCGGGGGTAGATTCTCCTTGCGGTGCAAGACGACGGCCAGCCTCATAGCAAGGCGGAGCTTGACGCCCGCTTCAGCGAGCTGTACCGCGAGCACCTGCGCGATGTCTACTCGTACAGCTACTACCGGGTCGGCAACCACCACGACGCCGAGGACCTCACGGAGCAGACGTTCCTGCAGGCCTACCGTCACTTCGAGCGGGCGTTGCGCGAGTCGCGCGGTCGGCCGCTGCGCCCATGGCTCATCCGCATCGCGCACAACCTTGCGGCCAACTTCTACCGCGATCGCTCACGCAGGCCCGAGTCGGCGATCGAGGATGCGGGGATGATCTCCGCACCGCACACGACCGAGTCGCTCGTCGAGGGCAGGGAGGAGCTGAAGACGGTGCTGGCCGGTGTGCAGCGGCTGCCGGACGACCGACGCGAGGCGCTGATCATGCGCTTTGCGCTGGGGATGGACAACCGCGAGATCGCGCGCGCGCTGGGCCGTACCGATGGAGCGACGAAAGTGCTTTTGCACCGCGCCATCCGCCAGCTTGAGGGAATCGTGCTGAACGGCTCCGAGAACGGGACGGAGATGTCATGAGCGGGATGCCGATTCGACCGCGCCGGGAGTCGCCCGTCCTCATGGAGGGAAGGCTCGGATGAGCTGGGCGTGCAGGAGCGAGCGTCGCGGATGAGCTCGGGTGCCGCCGAGCTGGAGGCGCTGCTGCGCGAGGCGCTGGCGCCGGTCGAGCCGCCGGCCGAGCTTGTGCCGCGGCTCGAGCGGATGCTCGTGAGCCTTCGCGAGCTGGCTCAGGAGGAGCTTGAGGGCTGGGAGCTCTCGGCGATGCGCGACCCGCGCAACTGGGTACGGCCCGCCGCCGCGGCGGCGCTTGGCCTCGGCGCGGGGACGGCGCTGGCGGTGCTGCGATTCCGCACCCGCCACCGTGAGCGAGCGGCGCTGTCCGCCAACCTGCTGGAGCTGGCGCAACGGACCGTCAAGGACCTAGCCGAGGAAGCCCGCCGCCTGCTGCCGAGCTCCTAGGCGCGATCGCCCCGCTGTGGGCATCCGATCGCGCCGGGTTGGAGCGGGCGCGGGCGTTGCTAGCGTCAGCCGCTCATGCCCGCCTGCTATCGACACCCATCGCGCCCGACCGGCGTCGCTTGCTCCTCGTGCGGGCGCCCGATCTGCCCCGACTGCATGACCCCGACGCCGGTTGGGATGCGCTGCCCGGAGTGCGCCCGGGAGCGGACCAGGGTGAGGCGCCTGAGCGCGCCACGGGCGCGCGGGTACTCGGTCACCAAAGCCTTGATCGCGATCAATGTGGTGGCGTTCTTGGCCGAGACCTGGACGGGCGCGCCGATCGGCGGCGGCGGTGGCGGCACCGTTTGGTACCACGCGATCCTGTTCGGGCCGGCGCTGACCGGCAACGACCCCGCTCACCTGCTGATCCCGGCGCTTGGCACCCATCAGTACTGGCGCCTGCTGAGTGGCGGGTTCATCCACGACGGGATCATCCACATCGCGGTCAACATGCTCTCGCTGTGGTTCGTGGGTCGGGCGCTGGAGCCTGCTGTCGGCGGCCTTGACTTCACGGCGATCTACTTCACCTCCCTGCTCGCAGGCTCCTTCGGCGTGATCGCCTTTCAGCCGGATGTCCCCACCGTGGGCGCGTCGGCGGCGATCTTCGGGATCTTCGGCGCGCTGATGGTGCTCGCCTACCGCCGTGGAATCTCGCTGATGCAGAGCGGGCTTCTGCCGATCCTGCTGCTGAACTTCTTCTTCACGCTGACGCTGCCGGGGATCTCTCTCGGCGGGCACCTGGGGGGCTTTGTGGCGGGAGCAATCTGCGGCTGGCTGGTGGTCGAGCTGCACGGGCGGCGCGGCCGCCAGCCGCTAGCTCTGCTCGGCTGCCTGGTGCTCGCCGCGGCGAGCGTTGCGGGGGCGATCGTGCTCGCCGGCGGCAGCGGCCTGACCCCGCACGGGCTCACGATCTGAAGGCGCGCTATCCGCTTGACGCGATGGCCTCCCGGTCCTAAGGGAGTAGACGGGGCCGCGTCCGCCGGCGGCCAAGGACGTCATCGACATCCGCAGGGGACCTTGAGCGACGATCGAGCAACAACTCTGACCGAGGATCACGTATGGATGATTGGCGACGGGCGTGCGCCCGCACGCTCCGGCCAGCTCTTCTGGCAGCGATCCGAACGCCCGCTGCGCGTGGCGATGCTGGCGCCCCCCTGGATTCCGGTGCCGCCGCCCGGTTATGGCGGGATCGAAGCGGTCGTGGATCTGCTCGCGCGCGAGCTCCATCGCCAGGGACATGAGGTGACGCTGTTTGCCGCCCCGGGCTCCCGCTCGGAGGCTGAGGTGGTGGAGGTGCTCGAGCGCGCCCATCCAGACGAGATCGAGCGCTCGTTGTACGAGGCTGACCACGTGGCCCGAGTGTTCGCGGCGGTCGATCGGGCGGCAAGGGCGGGAAGGCCCTTCGACGTCGTGCATGACCACTGCGGCTTCACCGCCTTTGCGATGGCCGATCGCATCTCGACGCCGCTGGTGCATACGCTGCACGGACCGTTTACGAGCGAGACCGCCGCGTTCTACGCGCATCATGCCGCCAAGGCGCACGTCGTCGCGATCAGCTACGCGCAGCTGGCGCAGGCCCCGGCCGGGCTGCGGGTGGCGGGAGTGGTGCCCAACCCGATCGACGCCGCCGACTGGCCACTTGTCGCCGACAAGCAGGACTACCTGCTGTGGGTTGGGCGGATGACGGCCGAGAAGGGGCCTCACCGGGCTATTGCCGCCGCCAGGCTGGCGCAGATGCCGCTCGTGCTGGCGGGCCCGGTTCAGCCCGGGCAGGAGCGCTTCTTCGAGCGTGAGGTCGCCCCCCACATCGATGGCGAGCGAATCCGTTATCTCGGCGAGGTCGCGGGCGAGCGCAAGCGGCAGCTGTTCGCGCGCGCGCGCGCGTTGCTGATGCCGATCCGCTGGCCCGAGCCGTTTGGGATGGTGATGCTCGAGGCGATGGTCTGCGGGACGCCGGTGATCGCATTTCCCGAGGGCTCGGCGCGGGAGCTCGTGCTTGACGGCCGGACGGGCTTTCTGGTGGAGAACGAGGAGCAGATGGCCGAGGCCTGCGCGATGACCGGCCAGATTGACGCTGCCAGGTGCAGGGAGACGATCGTGCGGCGCTGCGATGTCGGCGCGGTCGCGCGCGCCTACGAAGATGTCTACCGGCGGGTGATCGATGAGCGTCCGCCAGCGGGATACCGGCGGGTGATCGATGAGCGTCCGCCGATCGGCCGCTCGCTTGTGATCGACGCCGATCATGGCTCGCTGGCGGGCCGCCGCTACGCTGTCTCGGCGGTGGACGACTAAAGAGCGCGCCAAGCGCTGCCTTTCGCTGATCGGACCGGTGCCTGCGCCGAGCATCGCCAGCTGGGTGAGCGTCGGGGCGGGCGCCTCGGCGCCGGTCTCCCGGCCGGCCGCGCGTAACGGCGCCGCAGCCGGCGTGTAGGGCGCACGGCGGTGCACGACGTGCGGCTGCGCCGGCGGGTCGATCCCGCGGCGCGGAGCGTCAAGCGGCGCGTGCGACCGCACGCCGGCCCACAATTCGCTAGGCGATCCCGAAGCCGAGGTCATGACAGAGACGCGAGCATCCGAGCGCAAGAAGCCACAGGGCGAGGCCGGGCCTGCGCAGGCGCTGGCGGTGAGCCCGCGTGGAGAGCGGTTCGAGGTGGCGGGGACGGCCGGTCCGGTTGAGCTGATGGAGGCGCCGCCGATCCCTGCCGAGGCGCGCGCCGAGCTGCTCGTGATCAAGTCGGGCGCCGCCTTCCTGTGCGCGCGGCCGGACGGCGATATCCGCGCTCCCGCGGTCGGCGGCGAGGGGCTCTACGACCATGACACGCGCGTGCTCTCGGAGCTGCGGCTTTGCTTTGGCGCGGCGCAGCCGGTCCTGTTGTCGCACTCGGTGGAGTCCGGCCACCGCGCCGTTGTCGATGCGACCAACCCCGAGCTTCGGGATGAGCTTCGCGAGCCGGTCCCGCAGGAGACGCTGAACCTCCGCCGCACGCTCGTGATCGACGATGGGGTGCTGTACGTGCTCGTCGAGCTGCGGAGCTTCAACACCGGCGCGCTCACGGTGCCGCTCGATCTGTGGCTGGGGGCGGACTTCGCCGACGTCTTCGAGGTTCGGGGCGTGCGTCGACGACCGGCGCGTGGACAGGCGATGGTCCCCAAATGGGGTGGCGCGAGCGCGAGCTTCGCCTATCAGGGCCAGGATCGCCTATTCCAGGAGACGGAGGTCGAGCTCGACCCGCCGCCCGCGAGCGGAGAGCTTGAGGGCGAGCGCGTGCACCTGCGTTGGGAGCTTGCGCTCGAGCCTCGAGCGGAGCGCCGGATCCTGATCACCGTGCGCTCGTCAAGGGGGCACGAGCGCGCCCACAGGCGCTCGCTCGAGCGCGCGGCCGATGAGCTCCAGCGAGCGGAGCGGGAGTGGGCCGCCGGCTGCACCAGGATCGAGACCGACAACGACCTCTTTCAGAGCGTGATCTCGGCATCGATCCGCGACCTCCACGCGCTGTTGACGCCAGCCGCCACAGCGCGGCTGCCGGCCGCCGGCATCCCCTGGTATGTGGCCCCGTTCGGGCGCGACTCGCTGCTCTGCGCCTACGAGTCGCTGCTGCTCAGGCCCGAGATCGCCCGCGACACGCTGAGGGTGCTTGCGGCTCTGCAGGCTCGCGAGGACGAGCCGTGGCGAGACGCCGAACCGGGCAAGATCCTCCACGAGCTGCGCTGCGGGGAGCTTGCGCGCGCCGGCCTGATCCCGCACACGCCCTACTACGGCACGGTTGACGCCACTCCGCTGTTCGTGCTGCTGGCGGCTGCCTACCACCGCTGGACGGGCGACCTGGAGACCCTGAGCGAGCTGCGCCCGGCGATCGATGCGGCGCTCGAGTGGATCGACCGCTACGGTGACGCGGACGGCGACGGGTTCGTTGAGTATCAGCGCCGCTCGCCCGCCGGTCTCGACAATCAGGGCTGGAAGGACTCACGGGGGGCGGTCGTGCACGCCGACGGCTCCTTGGCCGAGGGGCCGATTGCGCTGGTTGAGGTGCAGGGCTACGTGTACCTGGCCAAGCTGCGGATCGCCGAGCTCTACGAGGCGTTCGGAGAGGTCGACCGCGGGCGCGCGCTGCGGGTCGAGGCGCAGGCGCTGCGCGAGCGCTTCAACGAGATCTTCTGGAACGAGCAGGAGGGGTACTTTGCGCTCGCGCTCGATGGCCGAAAGCGCCAGGTTGCGAGCGTCACCTCGAACCCCGGGCACTGCCTGTACTGCGACATCGTCGAGCCGGACAAGGCCGCCGCGGTCGCAGAGCGGCTGATGGCCGCGGACATGTTCTCAGGCTGGGGCATCCGCACGCTGTCGGCGGACTCGCCTGCCTACAACCCGATGAGCTACCACAACGGCTCCGTATGGCCGCACGACAACGCCATCATCGCCGCGGGACTGAAGCGCTACGGCTACGAGGAGGCATCCGTCCGGATCGCGACCGCGATCTTCGACATCGCCGCGCGCAGCCGGGAGCACCGGCTCGCGGAGCTCTACTGCGGCTTCGAGCGACGGGCGGGGTCGGAGGTGGTCGGCTACCCGGTGGCGTGCATGCCGCAGGCGTGGGCGGCGGCTGCGCCGTTCATGCTCCTGCAGGCGATGCTCGGGCTGAGCGCGCACGCGCCCTCAAAGACGCTTGCCGTGATCCGCCCCAAGCTGCCCTCGTGGCTGGGCCGGGCGGAGGTGCACAACCTGCGTGTCGGCGATGCAAGTGCGGCGCTGGCGTTCACCCAGAACGACGGGATCACCGGCTTCTCGCTGCTCGCCCAGGGCGGCGAGCTGGCGGTGACGATGACCGCGGTGCCGAGCTGAGCGGCATCGCCAGCCGTCTCAGCTCAGAGTCGCGCATCCGCAAGGTGCTGCTCGACCCAAGCGCGCAGCTGCGGCTCGGGCGCCGCGCCGACCCGGCGGTCGACCTCGGCGCCGTCGCGGATCAACACGATCAGTGGGATCCCCTGCACCCTGTAGCGCTGCGCAAGCGTCGGGTGCTCATCGGTGTTCACCTTGACCACCTTGAGCCGGCCGGCATATGAGCTGGCAAGCCGCTCGAGCACCGGCGAGACCATCGGGCATGGCCCGCACCAGGGCGCCCAGAAGTCCACCAGCACCGGTACGGATGCCCGCGTCTCAGCCTCGAAGCTTTGCGCGTCGGCGTCGATCAGCCACGGCAGCTTGCGGTGACAGGAGCCGCACTGCGGCACGCCCTCCGGCGTCGGGCGGACCCGGTTGCGCTTGCCGCAGTGCGGGCAGCGGATGATCCTCCCCTCGGCCATCGGCTCAGCGTAGCCCACTGCGGCTGAGCGCCCACTGCAGCTCGCCGATGCTGGGTTGCACGAGCAGCTCGCCGCCGACGTAGACCACCGGGCTGTGCACGCGTCCACCGGTCAGCCAGGCCAGCCGCGCCTCGGCGCCCGGGTCGAGATCGAGATCCACGTACTCGTAGGGAACGCCCAGGCGGTCCAGGTAACGGCGCACCATCTGGCTGACCGCGCACCAGCGCCGCCCGTAGACGACCACAGGGATCGCAGGCGGCGCGCTGATGCGCCCATACGGGGAGAGCGTTGTGACCAGAGCCATCGTCACTCACCTCCTCACGCCGCCACGGGCTCCTGCGCCCTGGCCCTGACGCGGTCGAGCGCCTCGAACAACTCGTAGATGTCAGGGATGTGATGTACGTAGGGGGAGACGTGCGCCCAGGCGATTCGACCCGTTGGATCGACCACGTACAGAGCCCGCTCCGAGAAGCCGTCGTGCTCGCGCCAGACGCGGTACCGGCGTATCACCTCGCCCTTGGGGTGGAAGTCGGCCAGCAGCGGGAAGCTGATCCCCCGCACCGCCGCCCACGCGCCGTGGCTGTAGATGCTGTCCACGGACACCGCCAGGATCTGCGCGTCACGGCGCCTGAACTCCTCAATCTCCTGCTGGTAGAGGTCGAGCTGCTGGCTGCAGCCAGGGCTCCAATCGAGCGGGTAGAAGACGAGCACGACCGGCCGGCCGCGGAAGTCGCTCAGGCGCACCGGCTGTCCGGAGGAGTCGGGCAGCTCGAAGTCGGGCGCCTGCGCTCCCACCGGAAGGCCCTCTGCCACGCGCTCACCCTCCATCGCCGGTGCGCTGCGCCACAGCTCGGCGATGTCGCTGACGGTCAGCCCCCGCTCGATCAGCGGCGAGCGATCGCGCTCAAGGTTGCGCCACAGCTCCATCACGATCCCGTGCAGCACCGAGATCGCCTTCTTCTCCGGTCCCTCGGGGATTTCGCCGGCGAGGCTCGCGAACTCGCTTTCGAGCTCATGCAGCGCTCGCGGAAACCTGCTCTCACCCATCGTCCACCCTTTCATTGTTGACTCCACAACGATCTTCAAGGTTGAAGATAGGCCCCGCGAGCGCTGCGACAACGTCAGGCGAGGCGAGGCGACGCGATCAGGACTTGATCGCGATCCGGCGCGGCCTCGAGCGCTCGGGCTTGGGGATCCGAACCGTGAGCACGCCGTCGCTCAGCGATGCCTCGACGCGGTCGGCGTCGATGTCGCCGGGGAGCATGACGCGGTATTCGAACTGGCCCGTGCGCCGAGTCCGGCGACGCAGCGCGCCCTTGCGCTCGCGCTCCCTGATCTCGCCCGTGATGGCCAGCTCCGAGTCGGAGATCTCGATGTTCACATCGTCCTTCCTCACGCCCGGCAGATCGACGTCGATGATCCACGCGTCCTCGCTCTCCTCGATGTCGGCCAGCGGCGCGAACGCCTGATCGCCCGAGACGCCGCCCCAGACGCTCTCGATCAGCTGGTTCATCCGCTCCTGCAGATCGGCCATCTCACGGAAGGGATCCCATGGCTGGCGGGCCTGCGTCGCCGCTTCGCGGCGACGTACGGGAAGTGCTGGCATTTGTCCTCCTTCGGTTGTGACTTGACGACAGGTTGCTGTCGGCTTCGCTCGGCGATCCGGTCGACGCGGCCACCTTGCGCTCAGCGATCCGGGTCGGAGCGGCCATCTTGCGCGCTCGGCGATTCGGTCGACGCGGCCACCTTGCGCTCAGCGATCCGAGTCGACACGGGCCACGTTGATCGAGGCGATCAGCTGGTACAGGCGCGTGTGCACGGCCCGCTCGACATCGAGGGCGGTCGAGTCTGCGACGAGAGGCGTCTCGCAGTGGGGGCAGCGGTAGACCGCCGAGCCGGTGGGCGAGAGGCGCACGAGCCCGCCGCACCCCGGGCACCGTCCGCTGATCGCCTCGCGATCTGAGCGCTCAAGCCCGAGCGCCAACCGCGGCGGGCCGCGGAAGATCTGCCAACGCCTGCGGATCGGCCGCCTTTCGCCTCCTGGCGCGGCCTCGCTTCCGGATGGTCTGGCGCTCATCCATCTCCTCCTGCGCATGCTGTCGCTGGAAATGGCGTGCTCATGCAGCTTGCGCCGCGCGGTCGTCCGCTGGCTGCGTGTGGTCGGGGGAGGGCTCCCGTTGCGGCTGCGGGGCTTGAGCGCGCGACGCGGCCGCAGCCCGGGGGCGGGGTAGCTCGGCACCACAGCGCCCGCAGTAGTCGGTGCTCGACCAGTACGCCGCGGTGAAGGCGATCAGCCCGCACTGTGTGCACCTCACATAGGCCATCGCGAACCTCCAGGTTCGATCGTGAATCCTCAAGCCTCGACGCCGCCCCAAACCCCTCCAAAGGACGCCGCCCCAATCCCCTCCGAAGCTCGGCGCTGCCGCGTCCTCCGGCGCCCGTGCGGCTCCCGCGCCCGTCGGCGGCAAGGATCAGCGGGTCGCGCCGTGCCTTGCGCCCGTTGCGGACAAGGCGATGACGAAGGCTTTCTGTGGCGGGCGACAAGCCGCCCGGACAAGCAAGCAACCAAATCGGTCTCCCGTTGTTGATGTCCCAAGAGACCGCTTCGGTCGCCACAGAAGCGCCGCCGCCGGCCACCTATTCTCCCTCAGCGGCGACCTACGCTCCGGCGGCCGCCGCCGCGCGCCAAAGGTAGCGCGGATGGGCCGCCTGTCAAGAGCGGCGAGCGCTTCCGACAGCGCTGCCGGGCCGAAAGAGCCCCGTCGGCGATGTTGTGATTAGCTCCGCCGATGAGCGCCGCGTTCGAGCCCCCGCCCGCGACCCGAGCCCGGAGCGGGCAGCTCAAGGGGGCATAGATGCCGCGCAGCGAGCAGAGCTCCGAGGGCTGGCTCAGCGGTGAGCAGCTGGCGGCGATCGCAAGCGCCATCACCGGCCTGCACCGCCGCTACTACGGGCGCGGGGCGACCAAGGCGAGGGCCTACCAGGTCCACGTCGAGCTGGTCCTGGTTGAGCTGCGCGACGTGTACCTGACCGTCGAGCGCACGCTGCTCGCGCGCGGTCAGGAGAACACGGTTCGCGAGACCCGCCTCACCTTCCAGCAGGCCATGTACAACGAGTTCGTCGGCGCGATCGAGCAGATCACCGCCCGCAAGGTGCTCGCCTATGCGAGCGAGGCGATCGCCCACCCGGAGCTCGTGCTCGAGATCTTCTACCTCGAGTCTCCGCAGGAGCGGCAGAGACGGCTCGAGCGCGAGGCTCGCGAGGACGCTGGCGAGATCCCTCGACCCGCGGCGGGGATCTCGGAGTCGGGGGCGTCGGCCGCGCCCAGCTTCCGCGGCCGCGCCGGCTAGAGCTCGACGGTCAGCGCCTGGCCCGCGGCCTCGGGGAACAGCTCGGGGTGAAGAACGTGGGCGAGCAGCTCGAGCCCATCGACGATCCGCGGCCCGGGCCTCGAGAAGTAGGCGGCGGCATCGACGGCGACCACCTCCCCCGCGCCCAGCGCGGCGAGCTGGTCGCGGTGCATCTCGGCCTCCCGGTAGGCGATCTCGGCGCTGTAGCCACACGGCATCACCACGACGATGTCCGGCTGCGCTGCCGCAACCTCCTCCCAGCGGTGCTCGCTGGAGCGCTCGCCAGGGAAGCCGAGCACGTCCTCTCCGCCCGCATACTCGATCAGCTGCGGTACCCAGTGGCCAGCGGAGAATGGCGGGTCGAGCCACTCGAGCGCCACCACGCGGGGCCGGCGCGCGCGGCGCGTCGCCAGGCGCACGCGGTCGATCCGCGCCGCGGCGCGCGCCACCAGCTCCACGGCGGCGTCCTTGCGGTCTGTGGCCTCCGCCAGCGTGCGCGCGTCACCGAGCACCTCGCCGACCGTGCGCGGATCGAGCGAGATCACGCGCGGGCGGGGCTCGAGCTGCTGCGCCAGCGCGCGCACGTCCTCGTAGGAGACCGCGCACACTGAGCACAGCGCCTGGGTGACGATCAGATCGGGACGCAGCGCGCGCAGCAAGGGCTCGTCGAGCTCATAGATGGACTCGCCGCGGAGCGTCCGCTCCTTCACGGCGGCGTCGATCGCCGCCGCCGAGAGCCCCGGCGGCAGGGCGTCGCGCGTGACCCTCGGCAGCTGTTGAGCGGCGGGCGGATAGTCGCATTCGTGCGTAACCCCAACCAGCTCGCCCCCGAGGCCGAGCGCGAACAGCATCTCGGTCGCCGACGGCACCAGGCTGACGATCCGCACGAGGAGAAACGATAGTGAGGAGGTGGCTAAAGCCGGAATCGCTGCTACCGTTTTTGCTGTCGCCTGATGAACGACGACCCTCCTCGAAGTAGCCGCGCGCCGTCGGGTGGCGTGGCTCAGCTGGGTCGCGACCCGATCAACGGGTTGCCGTCGCTCGTGCGGCCAGCGTGGCCATGGGCGGCGCAGCCTCGGTGCGCGCAGCGGTGAAGGCCCTCTACATCGGCCTGACCGCGCTGCTCGTGCTGGTCAACGCGTTCTTCGTGATCGCCGAGTACGCGCTTGTGCGCTCGCGGCGGACGCGGCTCGAGGCGCTGGCCGAAGAGGGCGCGGGTGGAGCGCGGCTGGCGCTGGCGGAGCTGGACCGGATCGGCGACTACATCTCCGCCTGCCAGGTGGGGATCACGATGGCCTCGATCGGCATCGGCGCGCTCGGCGAACCGGCGATCGCGCATGCCCTTGAGGGCGCGCTCGGACCGGCGATCGGCGAGGGTGCCGCCGTCGTGATCGCCGTCGTGATCGCCTACGTGCTGATCACCTTCGCGCAGAGCACCGTGGGGGAGATCGTCCCAAAGCTCTACACGATCCAGCATGCCGAGACGCTGGCGAGGCGGATCGCGCGCCCCCTGCGCTTGTTCCGGATTCTGTTCAGCCCCCTGATCAGCGTGCTCAATCGCTCCTCCGAGGCGGTGCTGCGGGGACTCGGCGTCGACCCGGACGCCGAGCCGCAGGGCGGCACCGTCGAGGAGCTAAAGCGGATCATCGCCGAGTCGCGCACCGGCGGGCAGATCGACGTCAGCGAGGCGAACATGCTGAGCGGCGTCTTTCACCTGCACGAGCAGGAGGCGCGTCAGGTGATGACGCCGATCCCGGCCGTCGTGACGGTTGACATCTCGCAAACGGTGCAGGATGCGCTGCGGCTGTGCGTGGCGACCGGGCACTCGCGGCTGGTCGTCACCGAGGACGGCAACCCCGATCGGGTCAGGGGGATCGTGCACGTCAACCAGCTTGTCCGGCTGATGATGAGCAAGGGGGTTGGCGCCCACTTCGATTCGCTCGTGCACGAGGCGCCGCTCGTGCCGGAGACCAAGCCGCTTGACGACCTCCTGGCGGATCTGCAGCGCGAGCGCACCGAGCTCGCGATCGTGATCGACGAGTATGGCCGCACCGCGGGGATCGTCACGATCGAGGACATCATCGAGGAGGTCGTGGGGGAGATCACCGATGAGACGGACCCGGCGGGGGGCGCAATCCGCCGGCTCGCGAACGGCGATTGGTTCGTGCGGGGGCACGTTGCGGTCGCCGACCTCGAGGATCACGGCTTGCGCCTGCCGATCGACACCGACGCGTACAACTCCGTGGGCGGCTTCGTGTTCGCGGAGCTCGGGCGGCTTCCCAAGCGCGGTGACACGATCTCGGCTGATGGCTTCTCGATTCGGGTCGAGTCGGTACGACAGAACCGGATCGAGGCCGTGCGGATCCGCCAGCGCCGACCGGGCGAACGGGGTGGCGCTGGCGGGCGAGGTTCCGCGGGCGAGCGGGGCCTTGCGGGCGAGCGGGGTTCCGCCCGCGAGCAGGGCGGCGCGGAGGGCGCGGCGGCGCCAACGGGCGAGCAGTAGCGGATCCGCGAAGCGCGGGACGTGGCAGTTGGCACGAGCGGCCGCGATCGGCTACAGTGCGGCTACCGGGCGAGCAGCGACCTCAGCGCTCTGACCGTCTCGGTGGTTGAGAGGAGAGACGAAGCCGGCCTCCGGGCCGGCTTCTTCACCTGCGGGCGGGGGTCGGCAGCGAGGCGGCTCTGCCCGGGCAAGAGCGCTGTCGGGCTCTTTCGCAAAGAGGAAGGCCGCGAAAAGAAGAAGCCGGTCCGCTGGGGAACGGACCGGCTTCGTGCTTCTGGGGAGGAGGTGCTGCTATGAGGTACGTCGCAAGGTGAAGGTTCAGGCACCCACCTCAACAAATCTTAAAAGTTTGTTAGGCGTAGCTGTAAAAGCCGCGTCCCGCCTTGCGGCCGAGCGCTCCCTGCGCCACGAGGGCATGCAGCCGCTGCGGGACCGGGACGCCGATCGACGCCCCGATCGCGGCTGCGACGTCTAGCCCGACGAAGTCGAGCAGCGCGATCGGTCCCATCGGCATGCCCGCGCCGAGCTGCATGCAGCGGTCGACATCCTCGGGCGCCAACCCATGACGCTCGATCAACTCGACGGCCGCGAACAGGTAGGGGAACAGCAGCCGGTTGACGACAAATCCGGGGATGTCGGGCACCTCCACCGCCGTCTTGCCGAGCGCCGCGCACAGCGCGCGCGTTCGTCGGCGCGTCGCCTCGCTCGCCTGCTGCGGGAAGACCAGCTCGACAAGCTCCATCCGCGGCACGGGGTTGAACGGATGCAGCCCGACGAAGCGCTCGGGCTGCCCCGAGGCGGCCGCCAGCTCGGCGATCGACAGCGACGAGGTCGTGGTCGCCAGCACCGCGTCGCGATTCTCATGCGAGGCGAGCTCGGCCAACAACGCGGACTTGCAGCTGCGCTCCTCTGCCACCGACTCGATCACGTAGGTGGCGCCGCGCAGCGCATCGAGATCGGTCGTGATCTGCACTCGCTCGGGGTCGGTAGCGGGATCGAGCTTGGCGAGCGTCCTGCTCACCGCACGTCGGGCGCGCTCGGCGGAGCTCTGCGAGCGTGCCCACAGCAGGATCTCGCCGTGGCGAGCTGCGAGCGCTGCCAGGCCGCAGGCGATCGTCCCGGAGCCGGCGATGCCGAGCTTCTCGCTCAGAGGGGGCTTCGTCGTCTGGGCGGCTTCCGCCTCGGCGTCCATCGCTGTGCGCTCTTTCAGCGTTCGCTCGGAGCTTGGCTGTGACATTTCCTCGCGTTTCGGCTTGACGTTTGCTGGCGCTCGGTTGTTAGGTGTCGCGGGAGGCTACAGCAGCGCCGCCCCCTCGGCCCACTCGCGCGAGTTCGTTGCGGCATCATCAGGCGGCGATGACGATCCGAGGCGCCGCGGAGGCTGCAGCCACTGGCGCCGGGCGGACGGTGATCGCCGCCCGCCTGCGCCGCCATGGTGCGCCACTTGCGATCGAGCGCCTGGAACTGCCCTCGCCCGCCTCCGGCGAGGTTCTGGTCGAGCTGCGCTATGCCGGCGTGAATCCGGTCGACCGCTACATCGCAGAGGGCCGCGTCGCCCCCGACGCCCCCCTGCCGCGGACGCTGGGCGGAGAGGCGAGCGGCAGCCTCGGCGGACGGAGCGTGCTGGTGGCCGGCTCGGGGCTTGGCACCGTGCGAGACGGCGTCTGGGCAAGTGCAGCAGTCGTTCCGGCACAGGCGGTAATCGAGCTGCCGGCCGGAGTCGACCTGCGTGAGGCAGCCGCGATGGGGATCGCCGGTCTAACCGCCTACAAGTGTGTGCGCGAGCTCGCGCGGGTAGCTCCCGCCGACCGCGTGCTCGTCTTGGGCGCGGCGGGCGGCGTCGGCAGCATGATCGTCTCGTTCGCGCGCGCGCTCGGGGCGCATGTCGTCGGGCAGACCTCGAGTACTCGCAAGGCCCCGCTGATCCGCGAGCAGGGGGCCGAGCACGTGCTGGTCGGCGATGCCGCCTCGCTTGCGGGGGCGATCGCTGAGCTCGAGCCGACCGTGGTGTTCGATCCGCTGGGCGGGCCCTTCCTTGCCCCCGTGGTCGAGGCGCTTGCTCCTCGCGGGCGGATCGTCAGCTTTGGCACCTCCGCCGGCGCCGAGGTGAGATTCAACCTCCAGACGCTCTATCGCAAGGGCGCATCGGTGCTCGGCTACGGCGGGCTGCAGCTGCCCTCGGATGAGCGTCGTGCCGGGTTAGAGGCGACGTTGGAAGCGCTCGCGCGCGGCGAGCTTAGGGTGCGGATCGACTCGGTGCTAGCGCTTACGGAGGTGAACGAGGCGCTCGCGCGGCTCGAGCGACGGGACGTGCAGGGGAAGCTTTTGCTCGACCTGCGCGCGTAGGCGCGCGCGTGGCCGTCGCTGGCCTGTCAGCGCGCTGGCACGGGAACTCAGCGGGCCGCCGATCGCCTCAGTGCGCCTGCTCCTCGCCGGTCAGCTCGACTCGCGCCTCCGGGGCGATGCTCGGCAGCGGCTCGAGCCCCGGTTCGGCGGGATGGCCGCGGACCTCGCCGGCGAAGGCGATCCGGTCGAGCCGCGCGATCTCGCGCTCGCCCTCGATCCGCGCCGGATGGTCGAGCGGCAGGTCACGGATCAGTCGGCGGATCCGCTCGCGTAGCTGCAGGGCGAAGTGGGGCGTCGACGCGCCCATCAGCTGGCGCACGTCATCGACGGTCACCTCGCGACCGGGACGCAGGCGGTCGGGATTCTCGGCCTCGCTCACCGTTGCGGCACCGCCTGCAGCACCTGATCGACCTGCGCCTGCACCTCGAGCGAGATCTGGGCCGGACTGCCGATCAGCCAAGCATGGTTGTAGACGGCCGCAGTCGGGCCCTCGCCCGTATAGCCGGGGGTCGCGTAGTTGAGGAGATAGCTCATCACGGAGGAAGGAAGCGTAGTGCTCTTCTCGATCAGCAGCTCCGGTCCGAAGTCGGCGCTGCCTGACAAGGGCGCCGCGGCCGCGGCATCGAGCGTGTCCGACGCGTTGATCAGCGTGTAGCCATGCCCCGGGCTGCGGATCGCCCAGCCGAAGCTGCCGGGCAGATGAGCGCACGGCTGCTCGTAGACGCACGGGGGATCGCGGTACTCGGCGAAGGTGACCGAATTGGCGGCGGGGTCCCTAACGCTTGCGCCGATCCGCTTGACGGTGCCATAGCGGGCGAGCTGCGCTGCCACCGAGGCGGGAATCACATTGGCCGGCCCCAACACGTAGATATGCGGTCGCGAATGGCCGAGCAGCCCCTGCGCGGTCGCCGCGGGCACGCCGCTCGAGTCGACGAACAGGATCGGATCCCCGCTCTCGGCCGCCCACCCGGCCGCTGGCATCGCGTACGCCGGGTGCGATGCGGAGGCAACCACCACGTCCGGTGTCGGGCGCCCGCGGGCGGCTGAGGCGAAGCGGTCGATCGCCGCTGCGAGCGCTGCCGGGCTGACACCGGAGATCGAGGCGACGCGGTAGCCGGCGGGCTTTGGGACCTGCCCGACGGCGATCACCTGGGCGCCGTCGATCGCGCCGGCGCCGGTCGGTGCAAGCTGCTTGAGCGCGTCGGCGGTGACCGCCGGCAGCGTGTGCGGGCCGTCGGCGAAGAGGATCGGCGCGTGAATCGGCGCCGCCATCAGCACCGATGCGGCAAGCGCTGCCTGCCACTCCCGCGTCGATGCCAGGACCACGGCGCTTGGATGCGTTCCCGGCGCCGCCGAGGGGAAGGTCGCAAGCGCTATGTCGGCAGCGGCGACGAGCGGGTTTGCGTTGGGCACGCGCGTCGTGTTCTTGGTGGCGAGCGCCTGGAAGGGCAGTGCGGCGGGCCCCTGGCCGGTTCGACCCGCCTGGCGGCCGGCCGCATCGCTTGCGATTGCGCTGCCACTGCTCGCAGGCATGGTGCTTTGAGTGGACTTAGGCTGGCTCGTTTGCACCGCGGCGGAGCGACGGTGCAGGACGCTGCCACCACAGCCCCCGAGACCCACCAAGCCGGCGAGCGCGAGGCAGCATGCGAGCGGGGCGAGCGCCACGCGATCCTTCACGATTTGGGGAAGTTAGCGGGGTGCGGCCGCGGCCGCGCCTGTCCGGTCGCCAGCGGGAAGTTGACGGGACGCGACGGGCGCTGCGCCTGCCGTTGCGATCTTGCAGAGACGGCGGCGATACGCTATCTGGGCACGCCATAGACCGCCAAGGAGGATGCGATGCCGGGCCTCTCCGGTCGCATGTCGACAGTCGTCAAAGCCAAGATCTCCAAGCTTCTCGACCGCGCCGAGGATCCCGCGGAGACGCTCGAGTACAGCTACCAGAAGCAGATCGAGCTGCTCCAGAACGTCAAGAAGGGCATCGCCGACGTGGTCACCGCGAAGAAGCGCCTGCAGCTCCAGGAGGAGCGGCTTCGCGAGCAGGTCGTCAAGCTCGACACGCAGGCCCGCCAGGCGCTTGCGGCCGGGCGCGAGGATCTGGCCCGCACCGCGCTCGAGCGCAAGACGGTGGCGCAAACCGAGCTCCAGTCGCTTGATCAACAGATCGCCCAGCTGGAGCAGCAGCAGGAGCAGATGACCGCCTCCGAGCAGAAGCTGCGCACGAAGATCGAGCAGTTCCGCTCGAAGAAGGAGGTGATCAAGGCGCAGTACTCGGCCGCCGAGGCGCAGGTGCGGATCTCCGAGGCGGCAACCGGCGTGGGCGAGGAGATGGCCGATGTCGGGCTGGCGATGCAGCGAGCGCTCGAGAAGACAGAGCAGATGCGCGCTCGCGCCGACGCCGTGCAGGAGCTGGAGGCCGCCGGCACGTTCGAGGATCTGACTGCGCTCGGCTCCGGCGAGGACGATATCGACCGGCAGCTGCGCGAGCTCTCGAGCACAAGCACGGTCGACAGTGAGCTTGCAAAGCTCAAAGCCGAGCTCACCAGCGGAGAGCCCGCGCGCGAGCTCGGGCGTGGCGAGGACGGCGGCGGCTCGGGGGCCGCGGAGCCGGGAGCGGGGAGCGGCGGAGCCGGCGATTCCGCCGGCGGCTGAGATGATCGTCCGCATCGCCACCGAGGGCCAGTACGAGCTGGCGGAGGGCGACCTGCCGGCGCTGCACGAGCTCGATCGCGCGGCGGTTGCCGCCTGCGAGGCGGGCGACGAGGATCGCTTCCGCAACGTGTTCGCTCGGCTGCTGGAGCTGGTGCGCACGCTCGGTCGGCCGCTGCCCGACGAGGAGCTCGCCTCCTCCGATCTGATCCTTCCCCCGCCGGACGTGACCTTGGCCGAGGCGACCAGGGAGTTCACCGGCGAGGGGTTGATCCCCGGCTGAGAGCTGCCGGCTCTAGCGGCAAGGCTCAGAGGCAGGCGAAGCGTCGCTTAGATCGGGATCCCCCAGAGCGGGAACCACCGGCTCAGCTCCGGCTCGATCGGCAGCTCGGACTGCGCCTGGGCCTTGAGCACGAGCTCGCGCTCGTTATCCCGCTGCTGCTGGCCGGGCGCCGGCACGAAGGGATAGAAGAAGCCCCGCTTGAAGTTGTAGATCCAGTAGATCTGGCGATTGCGCGGATCGACGAAGGGGAACACCGCGCACAGCAGGCGATCCCCGTAGCCTCCTGACTCGAGCGCGCCGCTGACCGCGTTCAAGCAGACGACCAGATCGTCGAAGTCGCCCCCCCGCAAGATCAGCCAGCGGAACCCGAACTCATCGTCCTCCGTCTGCACCTGCGTGCCGGAGTCCTTTGCGGTTGCGCGCACGAGCTCCTCGGCCTCCTTGACGATCGACTGAAAGTCGGCGTTCGAGAGCGCCTGGAAGACGATCGCGGCGGCGCCGCGGCTGTGCAGATCGAGGCTCGTCTCGAAGGCCACGTTGGCGGTGGTGATCGCGAACAGGCGGTCCGGCGCCGGGCCGGGCAGCTTGCGCCTGCCGGTCAGGACGTCGAGGAAGCCCATGCGCCGATTCTGGCAGGCTCGGTGGGATCGCGCGAGCCTCATAGGGCGAGGGTTGGCGGCGCGTCCGGGAGGTGACCCGCAGGGGGCGGGAGACGGCTCGGGCGCCGCTCGGATAGCTTCCCGGCTGTGAGGTCAGGCTGCAAGCCACACGTCGCCGCGGCGGCGCATCCCGGTGGATCGCCTGAGCTCAGCGGCGGGACGGGGGCGCACCACGTGGGGACGGCGGCGCTGCTTGATCGCGCGCACCCACCTCGCCCTGGCTCCCGGTCGCTGCGCCCGCCCTCCGGTGGGCGCAGGGTGCGCCAGTCACTCGACGGCCTCCTCGCCGAGGCCGCCTCGCTGATCACGCGCTTCTCCCCCACGGCGGCGTTCGAGGCGTGCGCGAGCGACGCTCTCCTGATCGACATCCGCTCGGCCGATGCTCGGGCGCTGCACGGGATCATCCCCGGGAGCATGCACATCCCCCGGACCGTGCTCGAGTGGCGGGTGGCCGTGGACAGTCCCTGGCGGAACCCTTATCTCGGTGGGCTCGACCAGCGGCTCATCCTGATCTGCGACCACGGTTACTCCTCGGTGCTCGCCGCCAGCAACCTCGTCAAGCTTGGTCTTGAGCGAGCGGGGGATGTGATCGGCGGATTTGAGGCCTGGCAGGCGCAGGGCCTTCCAGTGGTCCCCGATCATCTCCGGCGCGCGGTCCCCGGCGCGCTGCCGGGGATGGGGCCGCCGGAAGGCAGGTGAGCGTGGCCCCTCCTCCATCGAGCGGGCCCGCGCCTGTCCGTGCTGCTAGCGGACGCCTTGAAGCTGGGCCTCGAGCCGCTCCAGCCTGGCGATCCGCGCCTCAAGGGGCGGATGCGTTGAGAAGATCGCGGTGATCCCGCGCTTGACGCGGGGCGGGAAGATATAGAAGGCGGCCAGCTCGCCGCTGGCGGCGCGCAGATCACGGGTTGGGATCTGCTGCATCGTGCCGCTGATCTTCAGCAGCGCGGAGATCAGCGCACTGGGCCGGCCGGTGATGATCGCCGAGCCGCGGTCGGCGGCGAACTCGCGGTAGCGCGAGAGCGCCTGCAGCAGCAGGAAGGAGATCATGTAGACGACCGCCGAGATCATGACCACGGCGATGAAGCTCATGCCGTTGTTGTTCTCATCGTCGGCGAGACCACCGAACCAGAAGCCCATCTGCGTGATGAACGCGGCGATCGAAGCGAAGAAGCTCGCCAGCGTCATCACGATCACATCGCGGTTGATCACGTGCGTCAGCTCATGGCCGAGCACGCCCTCGAGCTCGGTCGGCGAGAGCAAGTCGAGGAGCCCCGTCGTGACGCAGACGGTCGCGCTCTTCGGCGAGCGCCCGACCGCAAAGGCGTTCGGCATCGGCGTCACCGCTACCGCCACCCGCGGCTTTGGCAGGTTTGCGGTCAGCGCCAGCCGCTCGACGATCCGGTGCAGCTCGGGCGCCTGTTCGGGCGAGACCTCGCGTGCGCCCATCGAGGCGAGCGCGATCTTGTCGGAGACGAAGACCTGAAGCACGAACATGATCGCCGCGACGATCGCGATCGTCTCGGCGCCGGTGCCTGCGGCCACGAGTGCGCCCACGAGCACCGCATAGACGAGCCCGAGGAGAAACAGCGTGATCATCATCCGGGCCTGCAGCCCGGGGTCGCGGCCAAAGGATTTCGAAGGAGCCATGCTGAAGGGAATTCTCGCAGACGCGCAGACACCTCCGCGGCTCTTGCGCAACTCTTAGCTTCGATGCAGCGGCGGGGCGGCTGTGGGGAGGGCGACGCTACAGTTGGGAAGGACGATCGCCGATAGGAGGAGGGGAGATGCGGATGCTCCGTGCCTACCTTGCGAGCTTTGGCGCCGCGGGCTCGCTGCTCGCCTGCCTGGCGGTCGCGTTCTTGCTGGCAAGCGGCCTTGTTGCCTTCAACGGCTGGGGTTCGCTGGGGCTGGCGCAGCAGCCCCCGGCGCTGGTGCGCGAGCCGCTTCCCTCCCCTGGCCCGCGCTCCCAGCAGGTGCGCCGTCTGCTCGCGCTCGCCATGACTCTCGCGCCGCACCAGGAGGGGCGCGCACGGGCGAGGACTGCGGGCGGCCCAGCCGCCGGGTTGCGCGGCGGTCAGCCCGGCGCGGGCGCCGGCGTTGGTGGCCCGGCCAGCAGCGGCGGTTCAGCCTCCGGCACGGGTGGCGGCAGCTCGCAGACGCCAAGCAACCCGCCCCAGAGCACGCAGCAGGGCGGCTCATCGCCGTCCTTGCCGCTGCCCTCGCCCGGCACGCTGGGGAGCACGGTCGAGAGCACCACCAGCGCGGTCGCCGGCGCGGTGCAGAGCACCGGCGGGGCGGTCGGCTCGGCTGTGACGACGACGACGGCGGCGGCCGGCAGCGTGCTCTCGGGGGTTAGCCCGGCGGCCGGCGGCGCGCTCTCCAGCCTTGGCAGCACGGCCGGCAGCGCGATCGGATCGACCAGCGCAACCGCCGGCAGTGCGATCGATGGCGCCGGGCAGACAGTGGGCGGACTGCTCGGCGGCCACTGAGCGCTCGACCGGGTCCCGCGCGACGTGGGAGGTCAAGTGGGCGTCGGGGCGCGGTCAGCGGCGCTCGCCCGAGGTCCCCGCGATGATGGCCTGATCTGTTCGCGCGGGCTCCACGTACGCGGCGCTCCGGCGGCTTGTGGCCTCCCCGCGCTCAGGTGATCGCGCATGGCATGATCGGCGCCGCCATGAGCGCCGCGACCGCCGCGATCCCACCGCCCCTCGCGCGCTTGCTGCCCGCGGGCACGCGGGTGAACGAGCGCGGCCGCCTTGAGATCGGCGGTTGCGACACGGTCGAGTTGGCGTCCGAGTTCGGCACGCCGGCGTACATCGTCGCCGAGGAGGACCTGCGGTTGCGCGCGCGCACCTACCTGCGCGAGCTCGCCGCCCGCCACCGTGATTTCGAGGTGCTGTTCGCCTGCAAGGCGTTCCCGTGCACCGCGGTCTGTCGGGTGCTTGCGCAGGAGGGGCTTGGCTGCGAGGTCGCCTCCGGGGGTGAGCTGCAGATCGCGCTGCGCGGCGGCTTCGACCCGCAGCGCATCTACCTGCACGGCAACGCCAAGACCGAGGATGAGCTGCGGGAGGCGCTGCGCACCGGCGTCGGCCACGTGGTGCTCGACTCCCGCGACGAGCTCGAGCGGCTTGAGCTCCTCGCTGCCCGGGCTGGCTGCCGCCAACGCGTGCTGCTGCGCGTCACGCCCGACGTCGAGGGCGAGACCCACCATGCCATCTCCACCGGCCAGGCCGACTCGAAGTTCGGATTCGCTCCGGACCAGGCGCGGGAGGCGATCGCCGCGCTCGCGCGCTCGCCGAGCCTTGAGCTCGTCGGCCTGCACTGTCACATCGGCTCGCAGCTGCTCGAGCTTGGACCGTTCCGCGCGGCTGTGCGCCGGCTCGCCGCGCTCGGCTCCTTCCCCCTCTACGACCTCGGCGGCGGGCTCGGGGTCGCCTACACCGAGGAGGACGAGGCGCCCTCGATCGCCGACTACGTGCAGGCCCTGGTGGAGAGCGCGCGGGCTGAGCTTGGCGTCGGCACCCGGCTGCTGGTGGAGCCGGGGCGCTCACTGGTGGCCACCTCGACGGTCACGCTCTACACGGTGCAGAGCGTCAAGCGCAACGTCTCGACCTGGGTGGCGGTCGACGGCGGCATGTCGGACAACCTGCGGCCGATGCTCTACGAGGCTCGCTACCAGGCGCTGGTCGCCAGCCGCCCGCTCGCGCGCTCACAGGGGCGCTGCCGGTTGGTGGGCAAGCACTGCGAGTCGGGCGACGTGATCGTGCGCGAGGCGACGCTGCCCGCGCCCGTGGTAGGCGATGTGGTCGTGACCCCGGTGACCGGCGGCTACGGACATGCGCTCGCGAGCAACTACAACGGCGCGCTGCGCCCGCCGGTGATCTTCTGCCGGAACGGCCAGGCTCGAGTGGTCGTCCGTCGGGAGACGTACGCCGACCTGCTCGCGCGCGATACCGAGGAGCCAGCGCGGGCGATGGGCTCGGGAGGCGCCGGCGGGTGAGCGGCGGCGAGCGCTTTCGCGTCGGCGTGCTCGGCGCCGGGACGGTTGGGTCGGCCTTCCTTCGGCTGCTCCCGCAGCGCGCTGCGGACATCGAGCGGATCACGGGGCTGCGGCCGGAGATCTCGGGCGTGCTCACCCGCACGAGCGGCGATTTCGAGGAGATCCTCTCGCGCTCCGAGCTGATCGTCGAGCTGATCGGAGGGATCGAACCCGCACGCAGCTACGTGACCGCCGCCATGCGCGCCGGGCGCCACGTGGTCACCGCCAACAAGCAGCTGCTCTCTCGCTACGGCGAGGAGCTCTGGGAGCTTGCGCGCGAGCGCGGCGTGCAGCTGCGGTTCGAAGGGGCGGTCGCCGGGGTCGTGCCGGTGATCCGGGTGCTCCAGGAGGCGCTTGCCGGAGCGCGGATCGAGCGCGTGCATGGGATCGTCAACGGCACGACCAACTTCATCCTCACCGAGATGGCCCGCACCGGCGCGAGCTATGAGCGCGCGCTGGCGGAAGCGCAGCGGCTCGGATACGCCGAGGCGGACCCCTCCGAGGATGTCGACGGACGCGATGCCGCGGCGAAGATGGCGATTCTCGCGCGGCTTGCGTTCGACACGCCGGTGCACATCGACCAGGTCCGCTATGAGGGGATCGAGCACATCCAGCCCGACGACCTCGAGTACGCGCGCGAGCTTGGCCTTGGGCTGAAGCTGATCGGGACCGCCGAGCGGATCGGGGAGCGGCTCTCGGTGCGCGTGCATCCGGCGTTTCTCTATCCCGGCCATCCCCTGTCCGCCATCCACGGGCCGTTCAACGCGGTCACGGTCGAATCTGAGGCGATCACCGAGATCACCATGTCGGGACCGGGCGCGGGCGGCCCGCAGACCGCGACTGCGGTCCTTGGCGATGTGATCTCGGCGATGATCCCGCCGGCCTCGACGCCGCCGCCCGCGCACCGGCTCGAGCACGTTGAGGACGTGGTCTCCTCCTTCTATCTGCACCTGGAGGTGGCCGACGAGCCGGGCGTGCTTGCCGCCGTGGCGCGCGAGCTGGCGGCCGAGCGGGTATCGGTCAAGTCCGTGGTGCAGAAGGGATTAGGGGATGACGCCCGGCTCGTGATGGTTGTCCACCCGGTGCTGGAGTCGCGCTTCCAAGCGGCGATGGAGCGCCTCGCCGCGCTGCCGGTGCTAAGACGCCCGCCGCGGGCGATCAGGGTGATCGAGGAGGAGTTCAGCTAGCACATCGGCCGCCGGCGCTCGGCGCCGGGTGCCATGCTGCCCGCGATGCCCGGAGTGATCGAGCGCTACCTGGAGCGACTGCCGTTCGCCGCAGGCGACCCGATCGTCTCGCTGCAGGAGGGCTCGACCCCGCTCGTGCCGGCGCCGCGCCTGTCGGAGCGCGTCGGCGCCGAGGTGTGGCTGAAGCTTGAGGGCGCCAACCCCACCGGCTCGTTCAAGGACCGCGGGATGACCTGCGCCGTGTCCGCCGCCGTCCGCGAGCACGCCGAAGCGGTCGTCTGCGCCTCGACCGGCAACACCGCGGCCTCGGCTGCCGCCTATGCCGCCCGCGGCGGGCTGCGCTGCGCCGTGATCGTGCCGGAGGGCAAGATCGCCGCGGGCAAGCTGGCGCAGGCGCTGATGCACGGGGCGCGCGTGATAGCGCTGCGCGGAAACTTCGACGAGGCGCTGGCGCTGGTCCGCAAGCTTGCCGCCCGCCATCCGATCTCGCTGGTGAACTCGGTCAACGAGTACCGCCTCGAGGGGCAGAAGACGGCCGCATTTGAGATTGCCGAGGAGCTTGACGGCGAGCTCGGGGCGCTCTGCATTCCGGTCGGTAACGCCGGCAACATCTCCGCCTACTGGAAGGGCTTCTCGGAGATTCTGCCGCCCGCCAAGCGCCCGCGGATGCTTGGTTTCCAGGCGGAGGGCGCGGCGCCGCTGGTGCGCGGGGCGCCGGTGGCCCAGCCGGAGACGGTGGCGAGCGCGATCCGGATCGGCAACCCGGCGCGCTGGGAGGAGGCGATCGCCGCGATCCGCGATTCGGGCGGCGCGGTCGCGGCTGTCTCGGACGCTGAGATCTTGGCTGCCTACCGCTTCCTCGCGGCGCACGAGGGAATCTTCTGCGAGCCGGCGTCGGCCGCCTCGGTGGCTGGGCTGCTGGCGCATGGGGCGGGTGGCGCCGAGCGGGTCGCCTGCGTGCTGACCGGCCACGGCCTCAAGGACCCGGACGCGGCGCTCGCGCAGGCCCAGCCTGTGATCCCCTGCGAGCCGGAGCTGCGCGCGCTCGAGCGCGCGGTGCTGCGGTGAGCGTCCCGGGCGCCCGCGCGCCGCGCGGCCTGCGCAGGCGTCGGATCGTGCGCGTACCCGCCTCCTCGGCGAACCTCGGCCCCGGTTTCGACGTGCTTGCGGCCGCGCTATCGCTGCATCTCGAGCTCGAGGTGGTGGAGACCGGAAGCTTCGCGGTTCGCACCGAGCTCGACCTCCCGCGCGACCGCTCGAATCTGCTCGTGCGCGCCTTCGAGCGTCTCGCTCCTGCCAGCGGCTTTGAGTTTCGCATCGCCTCGCGGATCCCGCTCAGCGGCGGCTTGGGCTCGAGCGCCGCTGCAATCGTCGCCGGACTGCTTGCGGCCGACCACATCTTCGAGCTCGATGCGGACGTTGGCGCGCTGGCGGCTGAGCTGGAGGGTCATGCCGACAACGTCGGCGCGGCGCTGCACGGCGGCATCGTCATCTGCTCCGGACCGACCGTCCACCGCTTCGAGCCGCCGCTCGGGCTGGAGTCGGTGCTGGTGGTGCCCGACGAGCCCCTGGCCACTGCGCGGGCGCGCGCAGCGCTCCCAGAGTGCGTTCCCCTCGCCGATGCGATCTTCAACGTGGGCGCGACCGCCCAGCTCGTTCGCGGGCTCAGCACCGGGGATCTCGAGCTGATCGCGGCCGGCTTGCGGGATCGCCTGCATCAACCGCGTCGCGCGCACCTCTACCCGCGCTCGGCGCAGCTGCTCGAATTGGCACCAAAGCTCGGCGCGCTCGGCGCAACGATCTCGGGCGCCGGGCCCTCAGTGCTTGTCTGGTGCCACTACGAGCAGACCGGCCGTGTCGTCGACCAGCTGAGCCGGCAGACAGCCGGGTGGGCGCGCGTGCTGCGGGTCCCGTTCGAGTCCCAGGGCGCTGATGTGCGCTCGCTCTGATGGGTGCGTGAGCGCGGGCGCCCGCAAGTCGGCCAAGCCCCTTGTGATTGGGCGCCCGTTGGGAGCAGCAGCCGAGCTGGGAGGACCGGCACGCCCCTCGTCAGGCTGCGGGCGCGAGCGTCCGCGCGAGCGCTCTTAGGCGCTCGCGCGGCTGCTCGAGCCCCAACCGCCTGAGCAGCTCGTCGGCCACGTTCAGGTAGTCGGCCGCCAGGTGGGGTCGATAGTCGAGGATCGAGATCGCCCGCTCGGCCGACTCGGCGTAGGCAATCGAGGCTCGGATCGTCTGCTCAAACAGCTTCTCCCCGAAGTGCTCGCGCAGCGACTCGAACGCCTCGCGCGAGTGGCGGGTGCGCATGTCGGCGATGTTGAGCAGCACGCCGAGCCACGTGAGGCTGGGGTTGAGCGTCTCTCGTGCCAGCTCGATCACCTCGAGCGCCTGCTCGACCCCTTGGACCGCGAAGTACTGCGCCTGCGCCGACAGCAGCGCGTGGTCGGCGGCCACGAGAGCGTTTACGGTCAGCAGCCCGAGCGCGGGCGGGCAGTCGATCAGGATCAGCTCATAGCGTCCGACGAGCTCGCCCAGCGCCTTCTTCAGCGTCAGCTCGCGTCCGAACTTTCCTGCGAGCATCAGCTCCGCCTCCGCCAGCCCCAGGTTGGCGGGAATCACGCCGTCGTGCACCGCCTGCGCGGCGGACGCGCGACCGGAGAGGACATCGCCGATCGTCGGCGTCACGTCCGCGTCGACATCGAAGTAATCGGAGAGATTGCCCTGGGGGTCCAGGTCCACCGCCAGCACCCTCAGCCCCACGCGCCGGAAGATGTCCGTCAGCGTCCGTACGGCCGTCGTCTTGCCGGTTCCGCCCTTCTGCGAGAGGACCGCGACCGTCGGCATCGCGGCGCCACTATAGAAGGTGGAACGCGCCCCAACGGCAGGGTTCAGCTCGGCCTTCGCCGCCCGCCCGGGCTCGCGAAGGCCGACGCGCTCCGTTCGGATAGGGGTCGTGGCTGTCTCAGGCGCCGCTGCCGCTCTCGCCGAGCGTGCTGTAGCGCATGCCGGAAACCACGGGCACGTCGATGAAGTGCAGCCGATGGCGGCCGATCACGATCTCATCACCGTCGGCCAGCATGCTCCACTCGACCCGCTCGCCGTTGACAAAGACGCCGTTGAGGCTGCGATCGTCGAGCACGCGCAGCCCGTCAGGCTGGCGAACGATCAGAGCGTGCCGCCGCGAGACCGTGGGGTCATCGAAGCGAATGTCGGCGGCGAGGCTGCGACCGACCCGGGTCCACTCGCGTCGCAGCGGCACCGCCACCGGCTCGGAGCCGTTTCGGTAGGCGATGTACTGGCCCGGTTCCCGCAGCTCGGCGCGTAGCTCCTCGAGCCAGCCGCCGTCGCTCTCCTCGGCGTGACCCGGTGGCTCCACGATCCGGCTCTGCGCCGTGGCGAAGAGCGACGCGCGAACGAACTGCCGGCCGCCGCAGTTCGGGCAGGTGGGGAGCTCGTCGGCCGCCTCCAGCGAGACCGGGTGATCGCACTCGGTGCATCGAAAGGTGCCGGTCCCCGCAACGGTGCCCGATGTCCAAGCTTTCATTGGGCTTCTCCTAGTCACGGGTTGACGTCTGCCGCCCGTCCCGCCGATCATATCGGCACCGTCAAAGGTCCCCGCGGGACCGGCCCCGGGGGGGCGGTGAGCCTTGCCGCTGCGCGCGACGTGCAGGCCGCCTGTTGCGTGAGCCCACGCGCTTGCAACGGCGAGTGCCTGCCCGATCCACCTGGAAGGATCGCTTCAGCCGGCGGCGAACATCGAGCGCGATGGAAGCGCTCGATCGCCCGATGCCGGAGCTGGAGCTGGCGCTGCTGCGCCGCAGCGTCGATGCGATTGGCGCCACGCTCGAACGGTGCGGCCGCTGCCAACGCCGGCCGCTCGTCGGCGAGCGCGTCTACCCCGATCCGCGTCTCGGTCTGCTCTGCGAGCTGTGCAGCAAGCCGGATGGAGCCCGAGGCGAGCCGCGTCGCGTTCACGGCCCCGAGTTCGGGCATACGCTGCGCCTGCTCCACCAGCGCCCAGCCGCCTGAGAGTTCGGCCGGCGGCCCGTCGGCGCGAGCATCGTCCCGCAGCGGTCCAACCGGGCGCCGGGAGGAGCTGGAGCGCGGGGTTTCAGGCGGGCGCATACACTCTTGCCCGCATGGATCAGATCTCGGTGTCGACGACGATCGCCCGGCCGCGGGAGGAGGTCTTCGACTACCTCGCCGACATCGCCAACCATGCCGAGTTCAGCGACCATTACCTGGTCGACTGGCACCTCACCCGTGAGGACTCCCACGGGCAGGGGGCAGGGGCCCGCTTTCGCATGAAGATGCCCTTCAACCGCTTCGGCTGGGCAGACATGACGTTCGTCGAGGTGCAGCGGCCGCATCGGATCGTGGCGCGCGGTCGCGGCGGCAAGTACAACCGCATCAGCATGCTGGGGGTCTGGACGCTCACGCCTGCTCCCGGCGGGACGACCACGGTCGAGTACACGTTTCAGACCGACGCCCCGCTCCCCTCGGATCGGTTGCTGGAGGCGCTCGGAGGACGGGCGTGGATGAAGCGCGCGCTCGCGCGCTCGCTTCGCCGTCTGCGCGGGATCCTCGAGCGCAACCGCGGACGCGGGCACCGCGCGACGGTCGCCGCCGGCTGAGCAGTGGCGCGAGCCTCGGGAGCTGTCTTGGTCGATCGGCGCGATCCGCAGCGGCCCACTCCCCCCTTGCCGCGCCGCCCCTCACGCGCGCAGCGCGCTCGAACCTGACCGCGGCGGGCGGGCGCAGAGCGAAAGTACTCTGGCGGCGTTGAGCACGGTCGACTGGATAATCGTCGTCTTCACCCTCCTGCTGGCGCTCTACGGGTATGCCCAGGGCTTCGTCGTCGGCGTTCTGTCCCTGGCGGGGTTCGCGGCCGGGGCGCTGATCGGGACTCGTCTCGGGCCGCTGCTGCTGCCAGGGGGCGCGCACTCGCAGTACGCGCCGCTGTTCGGCCTACTCGGCGCACTGCTTGCCGGCGGTGTCCTCGCCAGCGGCTTTGAGGGCATCGGTGCGCTTGTGCGCCGGGCGATGCGCCTGCCCGGACTGCGGCTGCTCGACGGGCTGCTGGGGGCGGCTCTGACGGGCGCGGTCGCGCTGGGGATCGCGTGGATCGTTGGGGTGATCGCGCTGCAGTCGACGGGCTCGCCGACGCTCCGCCAGGACATCCAGCGCTCCGCGATCCTGCGCGAGCTGGACACGCTCTTGCCCTCGCAGCCGGTCCTGAACGCGCTTGCGCGGATCGACCCACTGCCCTCGCTGGAGGCGCCGGTGGCAACCGTGCCGCCGCCAAGCGGCGCGATCTCAGGCGCCGCGGGGGTACGCGCAGCGGCGCCGAGCGTGGTGCGCGTGCTTGGCACCGCGTGCGGGCTCGGGATCGAGGGCAGCGGCTGGGTTGCCGCACCGCACCTGGTGGTCACCAATGCGCACGTCGTCGCCGGCGAGACCGACACGGTCGTCGAGGTCGGCGGCCATCCTCCAGAGCTCCCCGTGTCGGTCCTCGTCTTCGATCCGCGCAACGACATCGCGGTGCTGCGTGTACCGGCTCTGGACGAGCGGGCGTTGGCGCTGGCGCCGTCGCCCGTCCCCGGGACGCCGGCTGCGATCCTCGGCTACCCGCTTGACGGGCCGTTCGACGTACAGCCAGGCCGGATCGGCGCGGTGGAGCAGGTGCGCACCGAAAATGCGTACGGAGTCGGTGACGTGCTGCGTTCGATCGTGCCGCTGCGCGGCCTGGTGCGGCCGGGGAACTCGGGCGGTCCGATGGTCGACGCCGGTGGAGAGGTGGTGGCGACCGTGTTCGCTGCGGTTACGGGCGGTAGCCCCGGCCAGGGGCCGGGAGGGTTCGCGATTCCCAACCGGCTGATCGCGGCGGCGGTGGCGAGGGCCGAGCGACGCACGGCGCCGGTCTCGACGGAGCAATGCGCGGGTTGAGGCGCCCTGCTTTATCCCCTGCGCTCGGCGAGCCGCCCGCAGCGCGCTGACCGACCCTGGGCGGGTCGGGTGGGGCCGCCTGCGAGGGGCGCTACCCTGACTCCCCCGCATGTCGAAAGCGCTTGTGATTGCCGAGAAGCCGTCAGTTGCGCAGGAGCTCGCCAAGGTCCTGCCCGGGCCGTTCGCCAAGCACGAGGGCTACCTCGAGGGCCCAGAGCACCTCATCACCTATGCCGTCGGCCACCTCGTGCAGCTTGCCGATCCGGAGGAGTACGACCAGCGCTTCAAGAAGTGGCGCATGGCCGACCTGCCGATCGTTCCGGAGCGCTTCAAGCTCGTGACCCGCGACGAGCGCTCGCGCAAGCAGATGAGCGTGGTGAAGCGGCTGCTTAACCGGCCGGATGTCGAGGAGGTGATCAACGCCTGCGATGCGGGGCGCGAGGGGGAGCTGATCTTCGCCTACCTGTATGAGAAGGCGGGCGCCAAGAAGCCGGTCAAGCGGTTGTGGCTGAATTCGATGACCCGCTCGGCGATCCGTGAGGCGTTTGGCGCGCTCCGGCCCGGCGCGGACCTGAAGGCGCTCGAGGCGGCAGCGCGCTCGCGGTCCGAGGCCGATTGGATCGTCGGCATGAACGCCACCCGGGCAGCGACGATTCGCCTGCGCTCATCGTTCGATGGCGCGGTCTCGCTCGGTCGGGTGCAGACGCCGACGCTCGCGATTCTGGCGAAGCGAGAGCAGGAGATCCGGGACTTCAAGCCCGAGCCCTACTGGCTCGTCGATGCCACCTTCGAGCCGGTGGCCGCGCCCGCCGGTCGCCGCTACGAGGGCCGGTTCCACCACGGCGCCAACCCGCGGCTGCCAAGCGCCGAGCAGGCCGAGGCGATCGTTGCCGCCTGCCAGGGCCAGGTCGGGGAGATCACCAAGCTCGAGAAGCGCACCAGCAGCGAGCGCTCGCCGCAGCTGTACGACCTCACCTCGCTGCAGAGCGACGCCAACCGCCGCTACGGCTACACGATCCGGCGCACTCTTGACTGCGCGCAGCGGCTCTATGAGGAGCACAAGGCGATCACCTATCCGCGCACCAACAGCCGCTATCTGACTCGCGACATGGTCGCCGAGGTCAAGCCGATCGCGCGGCTCGTCGGCGCCCAACCGGAATATCGGGCCGCCGCCGAGTACGTGCTCTCGCTCGACGTGCTGCCGCTCGCGCGGGTGGTCGACGACTCGAAGGTCGCCGACCACCACGCGATCATCCCAACGCGGGCTGAGCGCCATCCGGTCGAGCGCATGCGCGAGGACGAGCGGCGCATCTACGATTTGATCGTTCGCCGCTTTCTCGCCGTCTTCCATCCGGAGGCGGTGTTTGAGAGCACCCGCGTCGAGACGACCGTGGCGGGGCACATCTTCCGCACCCGCGGCAGGCTGCTGCTGGTGCCAGGCTGGCGGGCGGTGTACGGCGAGAGCGCCGATGTGCATGCTCGCCCGGATGGCGAGGAGGATGAGGGGAGCGAGCAGCGGCTCCCCAAGCTCGAGCGGGGGGAGCGCGCCGCCGTTCGCAAGGTGAGGTCGCTAGCCAAGGAGACCAAGCCGCCCAGGCGCTACACCGAGGGTGCGCTGGTCGACCTGATGGAGACCGCTGGCAAGCTCGTCGAGGACGAGGAGCTGCGCGAGGCGATGAAGGACTCCGGGATCGGCACCCCGGCGACGCGTGCGGCGATCATCGAGCGTCTCATCCAGGTTGGCTACGTTGAGCGCGATGGTCGCTCGCTCGTCGTCACCGACAAGGGCATGAACGTCATCAGGCTGCTCGGCGAGCATGCGCTGACCTCGCCGGGGCTGACCGGCGAGTGGGAGCAGCGACTGGCGCGGATCGAGACCGGCCAGGACTCAAGGCCGGCGTTCATGGGCGACATCGTGCGCTTCACCGAGCAGACCGTCTCAGAGCTCGATGCGAAGCTCAAGAACGTCCGCATCCCGCGCGCGAACCTGGGGCCCTGCCCGGTGTGCGGCCACGATATCGTCGAGAACCGTAAGGGGTACTCGTGCTGGTCACGCGAGGACCCGGGGTGCGGCTTTGTGATCTGGAAGGCGAAGGCGGGCAAGCAGCTGCCGGTCTCGGTCGCGCGCGAGTTGATCAGGACGGGACGGACGGCCAAGCCGGTGAGCGGGTTCAAGGGTCGCTCCGGCAAGAGCTTCCGCGCTCGCCTGGCCCTGCAGCAGTCCGAGGACGGCCGCTGGCGGGTGGAGTTCGACGAGCCGTGGGCGAAGGCTGGAGCGAAGCCTCCCGAGGGCGAAGAGGGCGAGCCGGAGGTGGACCTGGGCTCGCGCGAGGAGCGCGCGCAGGGCGCACGGGCCCGCGAAGCGGCGTGAGCTGGGGCACGGGCGCCGTCACCGGCTGCTGGGCCTGCAAGCGGGAGCAGCCTTGCGAGTGAAGCCTGTCGGCGCCCAGGGGCCGCTAAAGGCGCGCCGCGACCGCTCCTGCGGCAAGCAGGACGAGCGCGATCCAAAGGCTGCGGAGAGCGCCCTCCAGCGGCGCCGATAGGCGCTCGCGCGTGAGCGGCAGCACCTTGCCATCGGCGAGCTGCTGCTCACCGGAAACCGACACGGTGGCGCGGCGCAGCTCGCGTGCCGGCGAGCTCAGCCGCCGCTGGGCGACGCTGAGCAAAAAGCAGGCGGCGGTTACGAGCAGCCCCGCCGGCCGCACCACCAGCGCATTGGCGAAGTAGCCGGTGAAGGCGGGAAACGCGCCCCAGGCGAGCGCGAAGATGGTGTCGTTGTGCAGCCTTCCGCCGACAAGTTCGAGGTTGTAGGCGGGCACGAGCATGCCCCCGGCCACTACGAGCGGTGTCAGGAGCGGTGAGATGGCGATCCCGACGGCCCCGATCGCAAGCGCTCCGGCCAGGCCGGCGACGGCAAGGGCGATCAGCATCCCGCGAGGAAGCTGCGTGCGAAGTGGCCTTCCGTTCAGCTCGTCGAGAGCGTGCGCGGCTACTCCCACGGCGAGCGCGAAGGCGCCCAGCGCCGCGACAAGCCGCAGCGGATGTAGGCGTGTCGCCGCTGCCGCTCCGAGCGCCACGTAGCTGAGGTGCCACGCCGTGTACGGCGGGTGGAGGATGGTCACGAGGTCGCGCCAACCGCCGGGTCTGAGCGCGTAGAACGCCGGGCGTTCAAGCCCCTCGCTCACGTGATCCTCCTGCCGGCGCCGGGCGCAGGGCGACGCAACGGACTCTCATTCGCGCCGCCTGAGCCCCCACATCACGATCCCGGCGCCGAAGCTCATCCTGCGCGTGCGAATCGAGTCGATGCCGGCGGCCTCCCAAAGTGCCTCAAGTTGCGGTTCCATCGCATGCAGCATCTCGATGCTCGGCCCAAGGAAGCGCCCCACCCGGGCCCAGGCCGGCGAGGCGAGGCGCCCGAGCAGCGGCAGCCCGAGGCGCGTGTGCGCCCGCCATAGCGCGCGCGTCAGCGGCGCGCGCGGAACCCCGAACTCGACCATGCCGATCCGCCCACCCGGCCTCAGCACCCGCGCGAGCTCGCGCATCGTCGCCAGGCGGTCGTCGACGTAGCGCAGCAGATACGTAAACGTGAGCGCATCGAACTCGCCATCGGCGAACGGCAGCCGCTCCGCCTCGGCACGCTCGAACCGGAGCCGCGGCGACAGCGTAGGCTCGGCGGCGAGGCGCGCGCGGGCGGCGGCGAGCATCTCCTCGCTCTGGTCGACCCCGACGACCTCGCCCGCTCCGGCGCGCGCCAGCGCAAACGCAACCAGTCCAGTGCCGGTGGCCACGTCGAGGATCCGCTCGCCGGGCTGCGGGCGGATTGCGGCGAGCAGCGCGGCGCGCCAGCGCGGGTCCTGCCCGAAGCTGAGCAGCGCGCCCATGCGCTCGTACCGTCCGGGCAACCCTGCGAACAGCTCGAGCGCCTCCTGCTTGCGCGGCGAGCGCGGGCTGTCCGCCGATGCTCCCACCTTGCGCCCAAGCGTATCCCCGCGCCGTCCGCCGGAGGCCGCAGGCGAAGCGCGCCGACGGGGAGGCGATGCGCCCGCCGAGGGCGATTGCGTCAGCCGCCGGCGTCACCATGGGCGCATGCCGCTGAAGCTCGTGCTCGGGCCCGCAAATGCAGCTAAGGCCGGCGAGGTGCTCGGCGCATTCGCAGGCGCCGCTCGCCGAGGAGGGTTGCTGGTTGTGCCAACCGCGGCCGACGCAGACCACTACGCGCGCGAGCTGACTGAGCGCGCGACGCTGCTCGGGCGCGTGGTCACCTTCCCCGCGCTCGCGGCCGAGATCGCCGCCCGCGTCGGCTACGAGGCCGTCCCCCTTTCGCCCCTGCAGCGCGAGCGGGTGCTGAGGCGGGTGCTGGCGGCGGCGCCGCTGCGCGCGCTTGGGCGGGCCGCCGACACGCCGGGGATGCTCGCTGCCTGCGGCGAGTTGATCGCCGAGCTCCAGCGCGAGCTGATCGCTCCGCGGCGGTTCGCCGAGGCGCTGGCCCGCTGGAGCGCGGAGGATCCGGGGGGACGTGCGGCGTATGCGTCCGAGCTGGCCTCGATCTATGAGGCCTACGTGCGCGAGCTCGACCAGATCGGGCGGCCCGATCGCGAGCTGTTCGCGTGGCGGGCGCTCGACGCGCTGCGAGCCGCCCCCGGTCGCTGGGGTGCCTCGCCGGTCTACTTCTACGGCTTTCACGATCTGCTGAGGATCGAGCGGGATGCGGTCGAGACGCTCGCCTGCCGGGTCGGCGTCGAGGTCGTCGTCTCGTTGACCTACGAGCCGGGGCGGGCCGCGCTGGCGGCACGCGCCGGCTCGGTCGAGGAGCTTCGCTCGTTCGCCGCCGAGGTTGTGCAGCTGCCTGCCTCCGAGCGGCATTACGCGCCCGCCTCGCGGCGGGCCCTGCACCAGCTTGAGCGACGGCTGTTCGAGCCGGGCGGCGGGCGCGTGGGCGCCGGCGAAGCCGTGGTGGTGCTCGAGGCCGGCGGGGAGCGCGCCGAGGCGGAGCTGATCGGCGCCACGGTCCTCGAGCTGTTGCGGGAGGGAGTGCCCGCGGAGCAGGTGGCGATCCTGTGCCGCTCGCTCGATCGCTCCGGGCCGCTGTTCGCAGCGGTGCTGCGCGAATACGGGGTGCCGTTCGCCGGCGAGTGGGCCATGCCGCTCGCGCGGGCTGCGCTCGGCCGTGCGCTGTTGGCGCTCGCGCGCTGCGCACAACCCGACGGCTCCGGCCGTGCCGAGGACCTGATCGCCTACCTGCGTGCGCCCGGGGTGCTTGAGCCGCCTGAGCGCGCCGACCGACTTGAGCGCGAGATTCGCCGACGCGGCATTCGCGCCGCCGAGGAGGCGCAGCTGGCGGTCGGCCTCGAGCTGCCCGAGCTGGTCGGCCTGCGGACGGCCGCCGATCCGGCCGCCGAACTGCTAGAGCGCGGGCGGGCGCTGCTGGCCGCGCCGTATCGCCATCGAGCCCCGCTGCTCGACCGGTGGGCGGAGCTCGACGCACGCGCGCTCGCTCGGCTGGCCAGCGCACTCGAAGAGCTCTCCGCTGTCGGCGAGCGGCTGCGATTGGAGCAACTGCCGGAGTTGCTCGAGACGCTTCAGCTGCTGGTGGGCAGCCCGCCGCGACCGGGCGCGGTGCTGCTGTCGGAGCCGCTCGCGGTCAGGGCTCGGCGGTTTCGCGCGGTGCTCATCTGCGGACTGTGCGAGGGCGAGCTGCCGGCGGCCGGTCGCGCCGAGGCGCTGCTCTCCGACGAGCACAGGCGGGAGCTCGCGCTCTGCTCAGGGTTGCGCCTGCAGCCCCGTGAGGAGCAGCTCGAGGCTGAGCGCTACCTCCTCTACAGCGCCGTCTCCCGCGCGAGTGAGCGGGTCGTGCTCAGCTACCGCAGCTGCGACGAGGAGGGGAACGCGGTGCTGCCCTCGCCGTTTCTCGCCGATGTGGCGGCGGTGTTCGACGACGGGCTGCTTGAGCGGCGCCGCCGACGGCTGCTCGCCGATGTTGTGTGGCCCCCGGAGCAGGCGCCGACCGCACGCGAGCGGAAGCGCTCGCTGGCCGCGAGGGCGGGGCGGACGACGGCTGTCAACCCCGGCTGCGGCGTGATCCGGCTGTCCGAGCGCGCCCTGGCGCACGTGCGCCATCGCGAGCTCATCTCGGCCGGGGCGCTCGAGCGATTCGCCGCCTGCCCGGTGGCTTGGCTCGTCGAGAGCCAGCTCAAGCCGGGCACGCTCGATCCCGATCCCGAGCGGCTGCGGCATGGCCGCTACGTGCACACGCTGCTTGAGCGGCTGCTCCGCGCGGTGGGCGAGCCGCTCGACGAGCGCTCGCTCCCCCGCGCCCAGCGACTGCTGGGAGAGATCCTGAGCGAGGAGAGGGCGGAGACATCGCCGATTGGGGTCGGGCGCACGCCCCACGTGCGCGCGGCGTTGCTGCTGGAGGTTGAGGCGAGCTTGCGCCGCTACCTCGAGCAGGAGGCCGCCGGCGGCTCGCGCTACAGGCCCGCATACCTCGAGCTGCGCTTCGGCTTCGCGGAAGAGGAGGGTTCGCTGCCGCCGATGACGCTCGCCGCCCACGGCGAGTCGGTGGGGCTGCGTGGCGTGATCGACCGAGTCGACCTCGATCCAGGCGGCCACGAGGCGATCGTGCGCGACTACAAGGCTGGCCGCATCCGGCCCGAGCACCGGGGAGCCCGCTGGCTCCCAGACCGCCGGCTGCAGGTGGCGCTGTACATGCTTGCAGTGCGGCGGCTTTTGCGCCTCGATCCGATCGCGGGCCTCTACCAGCCGCTTGGCGGGAGCGATCTGCGTCCCCGCGGCATCTACCTGAAGGAGGCTGCGGTTGAAGGAGCGGTCCCCGTCGACGCGCGGGAGCGCGCGGAGCTCGACGAGCAGCTCGAGCAGGCGGAGAGGCTTGCGATCGAGTTGGTCCGGCAGCTGCGGGCGGGACATCTCGTTCCCTGTCCCGCGCGGTGCTCGGCCGCAGGCTGCCGGTATCCGGGGATCTGTCGTGGTGGCTGAGGCGAGCGAGCGCTGCGACCCCAAGGGGCGCGAGGCCGGCGGGGGGACGGCCGCTGAGCTGCCTTGGGCGCTCGGGGCCGGGCGCTTCACCGCCGAGCAGGAGGAGGCGATCGCCCGCCGCGAGGGCGAGCTGGCGTTGGAGGCCGGCGCCGGCTGCGGCAAGACCGCCGTCCTGGTCGAGCGTTTCGTGCGCTCGGTCTTGGCAGACGGGGTCGGCGCCGAGCAGATCCTGACGATCACCTTCACCGAGAAGGCGGCTGCGGAGATGCGCCAGCGGATCCGCGCGCGATTTGCCGAGCTGCGGGCTCACGAGCATGCCCGGGCTGCCGAGCGCGCGCAGATCTCGACGATCCACGCCTTCTGCGCGCGAGTCCTGCGCGCGCACGCGCTTGCGGCCGGGGTCGATCCGCGCTTCGAGGTGCTGACCGGCGAGCGCGCTCAGCGGCTGGCGGCTGAGGCCTTCGAGGCGGCGCTTGAGGCGCTCGCCGCGCAGCGACAGGGGGCGCTTGAGCTGATCGCCGCCTACGGCCCGGAGCGGTTGCGGGCCACGATCCTCGCGACCCACGCGCAGCTTCGCTCGCGTGGGCAGGTCCATCCGCGGCTGCCGCCGGTGGCTCAGCCCGCAGACGAGGGGCTCGCCGCCCAGTCGCTCGCTGCTGCGGCGTCGGAGCTCGCCGTCGAGCTTGGCGCGATCGCCAAGCCCGGCGCACGCGTGCAGGAGGCGCTTGCCCGCCTTGAGCGCTGCCAAGCGCTGCTCGCACGTGGCGCGCCGACGATCGCCGAGCTCGATGCGCTGATGCTCCCCGCGGCCAACGGGACGGCGTTGCGAAGCCCGGCCTGCGCCGCCTACGGCAGCGCGCTCGCCGCGTTCCGGCGGGCGCGCGAGCTGCGCCTGGCCGGTTGCGCAAGGGATCTGCTCGACGAGCTGCTCACGCGCTTCGCCCGCGGCTACGCCGAGCGCAAGCGCGCCCTTGGCGCGGTGGACTTTGAGGATCTTGAGCTTCTTGCACGGGAGCTGCTCTGTGCGGGCGGGCTCGGTGAGCGTTATCGGGCGCGCTTCCGGCGCGTGATGGTCGACGAGCTGCAGGACACAAACCCGGTGCAACTCGAGCTGATCGAGGCTGTTGCGGATGGCAATCTGTTTACCGTCGGCGACGGACAGCAGGCGATCTACGGCTTCCGCCACGCCGACGTGGAGCTGTTTGAGCGTCGCGGGGAGAGGCTCGCCTCGCGCTCGGCCCGCGCGAGGCTGCGGGTCAACTTCCGCGCCCGCCCCGGGCTGCTTTGGGCGATCAATCGCGCGTTCGCGACCCTGATCGAGGGCTACCGGCCCCTTGTCGCCGGGCGCGAGGAGGGTGGCGCTGAGAGCGCCGAGCCGCCGGTCGAGCTTTTGGTCGTCGATAGGGATGGGGAGTGGGAGCGCGAGGAGGCAGCGGCGCCCTGGCGGCTGGCGGAGGCCCATGCGCTTGCAGCGCGGGTGCGCGAGCTGCGGGCGCAGCGGTTCGCCGCCGGGGAGATCGTCGTGTTGCTGCGCGCCAGCACCGACATGCGCATCTACGAGCGCGCGCTTGAGGATGCTGGCGTCCCCACCTACATGATCGGCGGAGGTGGCTACTGGACCCACCCCCAGGTGATCGACCTGCTCGCCTACCTGCAGGCGCTGGCGAACCCGCTCGAGGAGGGGGCGCTCTACACCGTGCTGCTGTCGCCGCTGTGCGGCATCGGCCACGATGCGCTCATGGCTGTGGCCGCAGCCGCCCGGCAGGCGGGCTGTGACGCCTGGCCTCTGCTACGGGGGGAGGCGGGTCTCGATCGGCTGCGCGCGGAGGAGCGTAAGGCGCTGGGAGCCTTTGTGCGATGGTTTGCGGAGGAGCGCGCGCTCGCGCCGCGGCTCGGGCCGGCGGAGCTGCTCGAGCGGGCGCTTGAGCGCAGCGGCTATGACCTCGCCGTGCTGGCGATGCCCGGCGGCGAGCGCCGGCTTGCGAACGTGCGCAAGCTGCTGCGGCTGGCGCGCGAGTTCGAGCGCGAGGTGGCTTCCGATCTCGCCGCGTTCCTTGAGCACGCGAGGCTGCGCGCGGCCGCGGGCGGGACCGGCGAGGATCGCGAGGGCGAGGCTCCGGTCGAGGGGGAGGCGTTGGACGCGGTGCGGCTGATGACGATCCACCGCGCGAAGGGGCTCGAGTTCCCGGTCGTGTGCGTGGCCGACCTCGGCCGCGCGCCAACCGCTCCGGGGGAGCTCATTCGGATCGGCGCGGATGGTCGTCTCGGCCTGCGCCTCGCCGAGCTGGGCACGGGTCGCACCGTGCCGGCACTCGACTACGCGGCC
>Ga0209061_1000542_pt1 | contig 90368 bp, 94 predicted proteins | sample Coa_R1_10_FD_187157 | JGI IMG/M metagenome (GOLD analysis project Ga0209061, IMG submission 187157) | Surface soil microbial communities from Centralia Pennsylvania, which are recovering from an underground coalmine fire - Coalmine... | ecosystem: Environmental > Terrestrial > Soil >...
CGGCGGGAGCGCGGACGGCGGGAGCGCGGACGGCGGGAGCCGAAGCGGCGGCGCGGGCCGCGGCCTGTGGCCGGGAGGCCAGCGCCGCGGCGGGGGCGACGGCCGCGCCCACACCCACGGCGAGGAGGGCGAGGACGCACGCCGCGCGGGCCATGCGCAGACGATAGGCCACCGGACCGCCCGCCGCCAGGGGTCATGGATGGGCCCACCGGACCGCCCGCCGCCAGCGGTCAGCCGCTGGGCGCCCTCCTCCGGGCGCCGGCCTGTCGGCCGACCAGGCGGCCGCCCGCCGGGCGGTCAGGTCCCGCCCGCCAGCTGCCCGCCCCCGCTCGAGCGCGCCGCCAATGGGCCGGTGGTCGCGGCGATCACCAGCAGCGAGCCGACCATGAGCGCGATCGTCTCGTCGGCCGGCCAGTGCAGCTGGCTCACCCCCAGCGCCAGCGAGTTGTTGATCGAGTGCAGCGCCATGCACGGGTACAGCGAGCGCGTCCGCCAGCGCACCAGGCAGAGCACGAACCCGAGGAAGCCCAGCGGAATCAGGTAGCGCGAGGCCGCCGATCCGGTGTGGGCCAGCCCGAACAGGATGCCGGTGAGGATCGCCGCCACCCAGCTTCCGAGCTGCCGTCCGGCCACCTGGATCCGCATCCGGCGCAGGGCCCCGAAGATGAACCCCCGAAAGAAGAACTCCTCGGCGATCGGCGCGATCACGCAGACGAAGATGCTGGCCCCCACCAGTGCCGCCGTGCCGCTACCCACCCCCAGCTCCTTGGGCAGCTTCTCGTTGCCGTGCAGGTTGAACGCCGATGCGTAGAGGGCGGTGAGCACGTAGTAGCCGATCCCGGCCGCCAGCACCGCGGCCACCGCCCGCGGCCAGCGCACGGCGCGAAAGCCGAAGTCCGCCGGCGAGGGGCGGGCGTAGAGCCGGGCGAAGTACAGCGCCGCCACCACGAACCCGGCATCGAACAGGACATCGCCGATCAGGTTCACGGCCGGCCCGGGATGGGACAGGCTCGAGCCCTGGGCGCGGGCGGCGATCGCCACCACCAGGCTGACCACGATCCCGGCGGCAAAGCCAGCGACGATCGCCGCCGGCGCCGTCCACGCCGGCCAGGGGGGAATGTCGGGCTGGGAGCGAGGCGGCTCGGAGCGGGGCGGCGTCACCTGCCGGCTGGGCTCCGGCGTCTGCGGCCGGGTCTGGGGCGGTGGAACGCTGGGCACGCCCTGAGGGTACGCGAGCCGCGGACTGGCTCGGGCGCCCTGGGGATCGTCCGTATTAAAGAGGCTCCGGGAGGACCCAGTTCCATCTGAGCCCTCCCGGAGCGGGTCAAGGAAGTGGGGGCGCAGTTCCTTGACCGGTTCGAAGCCCCTTATGCCCGTGGCGCGCAGGCCCTAAACACATGCCGCCCAAACCTATTTCTCACGCATACCGGCCCCCGTCCCCCGGAGCCGACGCCGGTCGGCCCCCGGTCGATCCCCACTCCCGGTCGAGGAGACCGGGCAGCTCGGCCAGGCTGGCGATCACCGGGACGCCCTCGGGGCTCGCGCTCGGCGCCCGGCGCACCAGCACCGCGCGCAGGCCGGCGGCCCGCGCGCCGGCGACGTCCTCCTCCACACCGTCGCCGACGTGGATCGCCTCGGCCGCGCTCACCCCCGCCCCGGCCAGCGCCCGCCGAAAGACCACGGGCGAGGGCTTGCCCACCCCCACCTCCGCCGACGTCACGATCGCGTCCAGCTCAAGGCCGAGGGCGGCCAGCACGCCGTGCAGCGAGACGTCCCAGTTGCTGGCCACCGCCAGGCGCAGGCCGCGCGCGCGCAGCCCGGCCAGCGCCGGACGCACATCCGGATACAGCCGGAAGCGCAGCGAGGCCAGCAGCGCCGACACCAGCCCGGCGGCCGGCGGCAGGCGAGCACGCAGAGCAGCGGGCAGCGCGTCCCGCAGGACCTCGGCGCAGCGCTCGCGCAGCGCGGCCAGGCTCGCCTCGTCGCGGCCCTGGTTCAGGTGCCGGCGATAGAACTCGATCTCGGCCGCGATCGCCCGCTGCGCCTCGGTTTCGCCGAGGCTCACCCCGAAGCGGCGCGCCAGCTCGTCTCTGAGCAGCGGCGCCGGCGGGTCGAGCTCGACCAGCGTGCCGAGCGCGTCGAGCAGCACCGCCCTGATCGGTCCCGCGTCGGTCACGCCTTCATCTGGGCCGCCCCGCCCTCACCTGCGTCAACGCTCACGCCACGAACCGCCAGGTGGCGAACTCGGCCGTGAACAGGCCCAGCAGCACGGCGAGCATGGCGATCGCCGGTGTCGTCAGCCCGCGACGGCGCACCCACCACGCGCCCCACATGAACAGCGGGAAGAGCACCATCTCATAGCGCGGGATCGACTGCAGCGGCTGCGGCGTCACCGGCTCAGACAGCGGCAGGGCGAGGGCGGCCAGGCACCAGGCGCCGTAGGCGACCGGCAGCCGGCGCAGGGTGCCCACCAGCGCCATCCCGCCGAGGATCAGGAAGGCGAACAGCATCAGGTTGGCGCCGGCGTCCCACAGGCCGTTGCCCCCGTAGCCACGAAAGTAGAGCGGCGGGGCGGGTCCGTGCACCAGCTGGCGCAGGCCGTCCCAGGCCGCGATCGCGCCCCGCCAGACGCCGCCAAACGGCACGAAGTGCCTGAACCAGACCGGACCGGTGGCCTGAAACGGCGCCAGGCCATTGCCCACCACCAGCACCAGCACCAGCGCGTAGGCCCCCAGCCCGGCGGGGATGAGGAGCACCCAGGCCAGCGAGCGCTCCGGCCGGTGACGGGGAAGCAGCGCGCGCAGCCAGGGCCGGCGCACCGAGCGCAGGCCGAGCACAGCGGCCCGTTCGGCCCGCGGCCCGTACAGGTGCAGGATGAGCAGCGGCACCACCAGCGTCACGCCGGTCGCCCGCTCGGCGGCGGCCAGGCCGCCGAGCAGGCCGGCCCAGCCCCAGCGGCCGGTGCGCGCCATCCAGATGCAGCCCAGCGCCAGCGCCAGGAACAGCGATTCGCTGTAGACGGCGGACAAAAAGTAGGCCAGCGGACAGAACGCCAGCAGCATCACCGCGATCCCCGCCAGCTCCTCATCCAGCTCGAGCGCCACCAGGCGGTGCAGCAGCACGAGCGCCACCAGCAGGGCGAGCAGCGAGATCAGCACGCCGGCCAGCAGGTCCGAGCCGATCGCGATCCCCAGGCCCCGCAGCGCCAGCGGATACAGGGGGAAGAAGGCGGTGCGGGCGGGCTGGTGGTCGTAGCCGCCCTGGGCGATGGCCAGATACCACACCGAGTCCCAGCGGGCGAACGGCGCCGCCAGCAGGTTCTCGAGGTAGTGGGAGGGAGCGGTCAGCCCGCTGGGGTCATAGCGTCGCCAGCCCGGCGCGTTCCCGAAGCCCAGCACGGCCAGCACGCCGGCGGCCAGCACCACCAGACGCGAGGTCCAGAAGGCCCGCCAGGCGACGCTCAGCCCCGGCGTGCGGACCGCGCGGCGCAGCCGGGTCCAGCCCCGCGGCGTGACCACCTCAAGCTGCATCTGGGTGCGAGTGTCGCACCGCCGGCAGGAGCTTGAACCGGCGGGCAGAAACAGGCCGGCAGCTAAACTCCGCCGGCGAGGCGAGCGCCGCGTAACGCCCCGCAGCACCGGCGCCTCCTCCGACCGAGCCCCTCTCGATGAGCCGACGTGAACGACAGCGCCAGCGCAAGCGCCACCGGGGTCACCCGATCAAGCGCGTGCTGCTGTTCAGCCTCCTGTTCGGCGTGTGCGGGGTGGCGATGGCGGCGCTGTTCGCCGCCGGCTGGGTGGTCTCGGTGGCCGACTCGGCCCCCGACCTGAGCCAGCTCCGGCCGCGCGACCCCAACCCGCCCAGCGCCGTGTACGCCGCCGACGGCACGCTGCTCGGCTACGTGCACGCCGACACGCTGCACATCCCGGTGGCGGCCAACCAGATCCCGCTGATGCTCAAGCGGGCCACGATCGCGATCGAGGATCGCCGCTTCTACCAGCACGGCGCCCTCGACTACCAGGGCATCATCCGGGCCGGGATCAAGGACGTGTTCGGGGGCGGAGGATCGCTGCAGGGGGCCTCGACGCTGACCATGCAGCTGGTCGACAACCAGTACCTGGACGGAACCCGGTACGCGGCCAAGCACGACCTCAGATACAAGATCATCCAGGCCAAGCTGGCCGAGCAGCTGGCCGCCCGCCACAGCAAGAACTGGATCCTCGACAGCTACCTGAACGTCGCCCCCTACGGGACGGTGGGCGGCGAGACCGCGCTGGGGGTGGGCGCCGCCTCGGAGATGTTCTTCGACCGCCCGGTGTGGACGCTCGACCTGGCCCAGGAGGCGCTGCTGGCCGGCCTGCCGCAGGCCCCCTCGCTGTACAACCCGTTCATCGACCGGGCGGCGGCGCTCGCCCGCCGCCGCGAGGTGCTCCTGGCCATGGCCCGCTCGCACTACATCACCCGCGCCCAGGCGCTCGCCGTCGCGGCCGAGCCGCTCCAGGTGCACCCCAACACCAGCTACTCGGTGCGCCGCCAGCCGTACGTGTTCGACTACGTCCTGCACCAGCTCGACCAGAAGCTGTGCCCCACCCACCCGCACGACTGCCCGATCGTCAGCAACGGCGGGCTGAAGATCTACACCACGCTGGATCTGGCCCGCCAGCGCGCCGCGCAGCAGGCGGTGGACCAGTACGGCGGCCCGGTGCTCGACAACCAGCCGGCGGCGGCGCTGGCCTCGATCGATCCCCACAACGGCCACATCGTCGCGCTGGCCTCCTCGGCCAGCTACCGCCAGACGAAGTTCTTCTTCCCCGTGCAGGCGCGCCGGCAGACGGGCTCGGCGTTCAAGGTGTTCGCGCTGATGACGCTGATCCACGACTACGACGGGGACCCCAACCAGACCTACTACACGTCGAAGTTCCTGCCCGCCGGCTGGCTGCCCCAGGATCCGACCTGGAGCGTGCACACGGCGGAGGAGACCTACCAGGGCACGATCAGCGTGACCAAGGCGACCACGATCTCCGACAACACGGTGTTCGCCCAGATGGCCGCCGACCTGGGATGGAGCAAGCTCGACCAGATCGCCCACGCGATGGGCGTCACCTCGCCGCTGACCGCCACCCCCTCGGAGGTGATCGGCGGTCTGGCCGACTGCTGCACGATGCTGGAGATGGCCGACGCCTACGCCACCCTGGCCAACGGCGGGGTGCACATCGCGCCCACCATCCTGGACCGGGTGGTGTTCCCCGACGGCAGCACGCTCAACTTCGGCGACCCCCCCCGCCACCGCGTGTTCACCGACGGCGAGACCTACGCCGCCACCCAGGTGCTGAAGACGGTGATCCAGAGCGGGACCGGAACCGCCGCCAACTACGGCTGTCCCGCCGCCGGCAAGACGGGCACGGCCAACAACCTGGACAACGCCTGGTTCGTCGGCTACACGCCGCAGCTGTCCACCGCCGTGTGGGTGGGCTACCCGCAGGGCAACATCCCGATGGTCAACGGCTTCGGGGGGACGCTGGCCGCCCCGGTCTGGCACAACTACATGCAGGTCGCCTCGGACGGCTTCTGCGGCGACTTCCCGCCCCCCACCACCCCCTGGAGCGGCGTGCCGTTCGTCGGACCGCACTCGGCCTCAGCGCCCGCCAAGCCCGCCAACGGCGGCCCCACCACCACGACCGGCGGCGCGAACAGCGCCACCGCCACCACCGGCAACCAGTATTCCAACCCGACGCTGTTCGCCCAGCCGCCCGCCCCCTCGGGCGGCGGCGCCCCCTCCGGCGGCGGCGCCCCGCCGACGCCCGGCGGCGGAGGCGGCACCGGCGGCGGCCACGGCGGCCACGCCAAGAAGCACTAACCTGAGCGGGCATGCCCAAGGAGGAGAAAGTCGAGCTGGAGGGCGAGGTGGTCGAGGCGCTGCCCAACGCCATGTTTCGCGTGAAGCTCGACGGCATGGACCGAACCGTGCTCGGCCACGTGGCCGGCAAGATGCGCCGCTTCCGGATTCGGATCCTGCCCGGCGACCGCGTGCGGGTCGAGCTCTCCCCCTACGACCTCGACCGGGCGCGGATCGTCTACCGGCATCGCTGAGGCCGGCGGCCGGCCGTGCGCGAGTTCGAGCTGATCGACCAGCTTGAGTCGCTGTTTGCCGGTGCCCCTCCGCGGGTGGTGCGCGGGATCGGCGACGACGCCGCGGTGGTCAGGGGCTCCGGCTATGCGGTGGTGTCCGTCGACGCGATGGTCGACGGCGTGCACTTCCGCTCCGAGCAGCTGACGCCGGGGGAGATCGGCCACCGGGCGCTGGCCGGCGCGCTGTCGGATCTGGCGGCGATGGGCGCCGGCGCGGGCGAGGCCTACCTGGTGCTCGGGCTGCCGGCGGGCACAGACTCGAGCCGGGCGCTCGAGCTGGCCGGCGGCGCCCAGCGGCTGGCCGCCCGCGAGCAGGTGGCGATCGTGGGCGGCGACGTGGTCGAAGCTCCGCGCCTGACGATCTCGGTCACGGTGATCGGGTGGAGCGAGGATCCCGGCCTGCTGGTCGGCCGCGACGGGGCGCGACCGGGGGACCGGGTGGCGGTCACCGGCACGCTGGGGGCGGCCGGCGCCGGACTGGCGCTGCTCGAGCGCCCGGACGCCGCACGGGGGCTGAGCCGGGAGCTGAGCGACCGCCTGCGCGCCCGCTACGCGCGGCCGCAGCCGCGGCTGGCCGAGGGCCGGGCGCTGGCCGGCCTGGGGGCCAGCGGCCTGATCGACCTCAGCGACGGCCTGGCCCGCGACGCCCAGCATCTGGCCGAGCGCAGCGGGGTGCGCATCGAGCTCTCGCTGCAGTCGCTGCCCTTGGCGCCGGGCGTCGAGCGGGTGGCCGAGAACCTGGGGCTTGACCCCCGCTCGTTCGCGGCCACGGCCGGCGACGACTACGAGCTGTGCGCCTGCCTTCCCGCCGCCGCCGCCGAGCGGCTTCAGGCGGCCTGGCCGAGCGGCAGCGCGTCGCTGAGCTGGATCGGGGCGGTGGTCGAAGGACCCCCCGGGGTCACGTTCACCGATGCCGACGGCGAGCTGGCGGGATACGAGCACTCGTTCTGAGGCCGCGCCCCGAACTTCCGGCCAGCGAGCGCGCCCGTCTCCCTCTCAGCCCAGCGGATCATCGCCTCGGCGACCGCGTGGGGGTCGATTCGATACTGCCCCAGCGCGACCAGACGCCTGATCTCCTTGACCCTGTCGGTCTCGGCGAGCATGTGGGGGATTTCTGGATGCGGGGCCAATGCGTTCATGTCGGCAGTATCGGCGTCCCCGACGGCGGGCCGTACCGGGTCTGGACCCCATCCTGGGCGGCGCCCGCGCATCCGCTCAGCGCCGCAGGGCCGACCTGGTGCCGCCCAGCGAGCCGGGTCCCGCATACCCGATCGGCCCCCGGATCGTCACCCGCACCGGCTCCGGGCGGGGCTGACGGGCGGCGCTGAGGGCGATCGCGAGAACGCCCGTGGCGCAGGCGACGAACACGCTCCAAACCAGCACCCCCAGCGCTCCGTAGCCGCCCCCGCCCACCAGCAGCACCCAGCTCCAGGCGGCCTGCAGCGGGCCCAACCCCAGCGTGAGGCAGTACTCGGCGCCGATCAGCAGCGGCAGGGCCAGGCCGCCCATCAGGAGCAGGGCGCTTCCCCCCAGCGGCAGCCGCACCTCCGGCGCCACCACCCACAGCCACAGGTGAAGCGCCGGGGCCAGCAGCAGGGCGGCAAACGGGTTGGCCAGCCACAGGATGAGCGCGAGCACGCACATCACGCTGAGCAGGGCCGCGGCCGGCCCCGCGTCCCGCTCGCCGCTCGCCCCGGACCCGGAGAGCGGGCCGGCGGGCGAGCGCAGCCACACCGAGCCGGCGACGATCAGGCAGGCCAGCCCGGCCAGGAACGCCAGCTGGCCATCGTCGAGGCGGATCGCCCCGGCGCCCAGCGGCAGCGGCGGGGCAGCCGGGATCGCCCCCACCCAGACGGCCAGCACGGCCAGCAGCGCCGCCGCCAGACACGGCAGCGACCCGGCCAGCACCCAGCCCACCCCGGACAGGATCGCGGCGCCGCGGCGCCGGGCGCGCGCCACGCCGTCGATCGAGGCCATGAGCACCGGGACGATCAGCGCCAGCGCCAGCAGCCGCACCGCCCAGCCGGGGACGGAGTTGCCGGCCACGGTCAGGTACGCCGCGGGGGGCGACAGCGACGGCTGGCCATCGAGCGCGGTGACGGCCTCAAGCATGGCGGCGCCGGTGCCCGCCAGCGCGCTCGAGCTGGTCTGCTCGTGCGCCGCCGGCGGGCGCTCTCCCGACAGCGAGACCAGCACCGCCGGCAGCCCGGCCGCGTCCAGCGGCGCCTGGGCGGTGGGCGCCATCGGCAGCGTCAGGTGGGCCAGCTGCCCGAGCAGGCTCGAGCCGGCGGACGCCACGCCGGCCTGGCTCGACAGCGCCTGGGCGACCGTGCTCCGCAGCAGCGGCGGGGCGAGCCGCTGAGCGTCTGACCACGGGACCACCACCGGCTGGCGCACCCGAGGTGCCGCCAGATCGCCGAGCACGAGCACGGCGTCCACCGGGCGGGGCAGGGTGCGCGCGAGCGCCACCGCGCCCGCGCCGCCCACCGACCCGCTGACCGAGGCCAGGATCAGCGTGTGCTGGAGCGTCTCCCCACTCAGCACCTGGGCCAACTGGAGCAGCACCGCCGTGGCGGACAGCTGCGAGGCGGCGGGGGTCCCGAGCGCGTCCCGCGGCGCCACCACCACCAGGCTGCCGTTCTCCTGGCCGGCGCGGGTGGCGATCACGTTCTCCAGGCTGCGGGTCCCCACCGGCGTGGTGGCGCCAAAGCGCGGCGTGGACACGCTGAAGCCGTCGCCGCGCAGCTCGCTCGCCACCAGGTCGGCCAGCCGACGGTCGCCGAGAGAGCCCGGCTGGCGCCGGGGGAACTGCCGGGCCAGCGAGATCATCGTGGCGTAGGCGTCGGCGCCGCTGTAGGCGCTGGGGGCCAGGCTCGTGGTCAGCCCCGACGGCTGGCCGCTCAGTGAGAAGGCGACCACGATCACCGCCAGCACCACCGGAACCAGCCCCATGCGGTAGATCCGGGGATCCAGCATCGCGACGACAGGGTAACCGCCCTGGGCTCCCGCACCCCCGCCGCCCGCCGGCGCCACTACCCTGTTTTGACGCAAAGAGAGGACTGTGCCCGATCGATCGGCCCGCATCCTGCTCGTGGACGACGAGCAGTCGATCCAGACGCTGCTCTCCTACCCCCTGCGCAAGGAGGGCTACGAGGTGGTCCAGGCCACCGACGGTCGCCAGGCGCTGGAGCGCTTCGACGAGCAGGCGTTCGACCTGGTGGTGCTCGACCTGATGCTGCCGAAGCTCGACGGCCTGGAGGTGTGCCGGCAGCTGCGCAGCCGCAGCGCCGTGCCGATCATCATGCTGACCGCCAAGTCGGAGGAGATCGACAAGGTGGTGGGGCTTGAGCTGGGGGCCGATGACTACATCACCAAGCCGTTCTCGCTGCGCGAGTTCTCCAGCCGGATCAAGGCCGCGTTGCGCCGCGCGGAGATGAGCCGCGCCGCCGACGCCTCCCAGGAGGAGCCGCCGCTTGAGGTGCGCGACCTGCGGGTGGATTTCGCCAAGCGCTCGGTGCGGGTGCGGGGACGGGAGGTGGAGCTCACCTACGTGGAGTTCGAGCTCCTCTCGGCGCTCGCGCGCGCGCCGGGGCGGGTGTTCACGCGCGACATGCTGCTGGACCGCATCTGGGGCGGCTCGGCCTACCGGGACCCGCGCACGATCGATGTCCACATCCGCCACCTGCGCGAGAAGATCGAGCGCGACGCCAAGGACCCGGACTACCTGTTCACCGTGCGCGGCGTCGGCTACCGGTTTCGCGACACCGACGGCTGAGGGGCTGGCGGGTGCGCCGTTCAGCTTCCCGCCCCGCCCCCCGGTTCCTGCGCTCGCTGCGCAACCGCCTGGCGCTGGTGTTCTTCGCCATCACGCTGCTGGCGATCGCCGCGCTCTACCTGTACGTGGCTCCGGGGCTGCGCACGCGGCTGGTCGACGAGCGACTGCACGAGCTGCTCGCCGCCGCCCGGGCCGACTCGCCCCCGATCGCCCGCGTGATCGGCAGCTCCGCCCCGGCGGCGGTCGTGCGCCATCGGGTGGACGGCGCCGCGCTTCAGTCAGGCGACCGGGTGACGCTGCTGCTGGTGGCGAGCACGGCCGCGGGCCTGCAGCTCTCGCCCGAGGCCGACTCGATCGGGCTGATGGCCGCCGCCGGCCTGCCGCGCCAGCTCGCCACCCGCGCGGCGCGCACCGGCGCCCCGGTGGCCGGGACCGAGCCGGCCAGCTCCGGCACGCTGGCCGAGGCGGCCTATCCGGTCCCCTACGGCGGCCGCGTGGTCGCCGTGATCGTCTACTCCTCGCCGGTCTCCGATGTCATCCACAGCGTGACGATCGTGCGCCGGCAGATCCTGATCGCGGGCGGGATCGCGCTGCTCTTGGCGCTGATCGGCGGCTATCTGGTGGCCCGGGCGCTGGCCCAGCGCGTCAAGCGCCTGGAGCTGGCCGCCCAGCAGGTGGCCGCCGGCGATTTCGAGCACCCGATCCGGGTGGACTCCACCGATGAGCTCGGGCAGCTGGCGATCGCCTTCAACCGCATGCAGCGGCAGCTGGCCCAGCTCGTCTCCGCCCGGGAGAAGTTCATCGCCACCGCCTCACACGAGCTGCGCACGCCCGTGTTCTCGCTCGGCGGCTTCATCGAGCTGCTCGAGGACGAGGAGCTCGACCCCGAGACCCGGCGACGCTTCTTCGACCAGCTCAAGCAGCAGGTCGAGCGCCTGCGCAAGCTGTCGGTCGACCTGCTCGACCTCTCGCGCCTGGAGTCGGGCGCGCTCGAGCTGCGTCCCGAGCAGGTGGACCTGGGCGAGTTGACCCGCTCGGTGTCGGGCGAGTTCGAGCCCGCGCTGGCCCAGCACGACTCGCATCTGGAGCTGCGGCTGGCCGCGCGCCGGATCGAGGCCCACTGCGACCCGGTGCGGGTGGCGCAGATCGTGCGCATCCTGATCGACAACGCCCTCACCCACACCGCCCCGGGGCGGCGGATCGTGCTCACCGCGGCCCGCGCCGACGGCCACGTCCGCCTGGCGGTGCGCGACGACGGCCGGGGCATCGATCCGGACACCGTCGAGCGGATCTTCGAGCCGTTCTTCACCGGCGACGACGTGCAGGGGTCCGGCCTGGGGCTCACGATCGCCTCCGAGCTGGCCGAGCGAATGGAAGGCCGCCTGTCGGTCCGCTCCGAGCCCGGCCAGACGATCTTCACGCTTGAGATCCCCGACCACGCCTCCGCGTCCTAGCGGCGGACACGGCCGCGGCCGTCCGGACTGGCCGCCCGATCGGGCGCCGCCGCAGCACGGGGTGCCGCCTGCGCCGGGCTCCCCGGCCGCGCACGCGGACAGCTTCAAGGCAGAGCTTCACAATCCCGCCTGCGTGAGCGTCTCCGCCGACAAGCGCGCGCTGGTCCTCGAGCTGGCCCGCAGCCTGCGCGCCGCCGTGCTGCCCGCGTTCGGCGCCCACGCCGGGCGGAGCATCCGCGCCGCCGGCGCTGGCGGCGATCTGACCTTCGCCGTCGATGAGGTGGCCGAGCGGGCGCTGGAGGCGTTCTTGGCCGAGCGCGCGGACGAGCTGGCCTACTACTCCGAGGACCGCGGCCTGGTGGCCGCGCCCGGGGCGCGTGAGGTTCTGGTGGTGGATCCGATCGACGGCACCCGCCCCGCCATGGCCGGCCTTGAGGCGGCCTGCGTGGCCGTCGCCCTCGCGCCGCTGGGCGACGGCCGGCCCACGCTGGGCGACGTGCGGGTGGGCTGCGTGCTCGAGATCAAGTCCGGCGATTGGTTCCTGGCCGAGCGGGGAGCGGGGGTGCGCTCCTCCCGGGGGATCGGCCCCACCCGCCTGGCCGACGTCGGGCGCATGTTCTGGGCCTACGGGTTCCGCGGCCGTCCGGTCCGCCCCACGGTCGAGGTCCTGGGCGAGCTGATCGACGCCTCCTCGGTCGGGGGCGGAACGTTCGAGCTCGGCTCGCAGGCGTTCGCCATGACGCGGGTGGCCACCGGCCAGCTCGACGCGGTGGTCGAGGTGGGCTCGCGCCTGGTCGAGGAGATCCCGGGGATGCGGGCGGAGTTCGAGCGGGTCGGCCGCGGCCAGGTGCTGAACAACTCCCCCTACGACCTGGCGGCGGCGTGGCTGTGCCTGATCGAGGCCGGCGGGATGGTCAGCGACGGCTGGGGGCGGCCGCTGGACCGCCGGCCGCTGCTCGGCTCAGGGCACGAGTTTCAGATCTCCTCGATCTCGGCCAGCAACCCGGCCCTGCACCGCCTGCTGCTGGACGCGGTCGAGCGCGGCGTGGCGCGGCTGCGGGCGAGCTGGCGCTAGCCGCCGCCGGGGTCTCGCGGTCCGGCGCGCCCGCGCCTCTGGCCGCCGGCCTGCGCTAGCGCTATCGTCCCGGCGCGGCCCGCCGCGTCCGGCGGCGAGGCCGTCGCTGCGCGCACGATGCTCCAGCCCGTCTCCGTAGCCCACAAGAGCCTCTCCGACTACGCCAGCCTGGTCGGACGCTCGCTGATCGAGGAGATCCAGCAGCTGGCCGAGCCGCTCCGGGGAAAGCGGGTGCTGCACCTGTCGGCCACCGCCTTCGGCGGCGGGGTGGCGGAGATCCTGACCACGCTGGTTCCGCTGATGGTCGACGTCGGGCTACACGCCGAGTGGCAGGTCATCTACGGCCGTGAGGAGTTCTTCAACACCACCAAGCTGATGCACAACGCGCTGCAGGGGGCGCCCCAGGATCTGGACGAGGAGCAGCGGCGGATCTGGCTGCACTACAACGAGATCAACGCCGCCCAGCTGGCCGACGGCTGGGACGTGTGCATCGTCCACGACCCGCAGCCGGCGGCGATCGCCTCGCTGGTGCCGGGCAAGGCCCGGCAGTGGGTGTGGCGCTGCCATATCGACCTCTCCACCCCCAACCAGGACACGCTGGCCCACCTGGTTCCCTACCTGGAGCCCTACCGGGCGGCGGTGTTCCACATGGAGCAGTACGTCCCCGCCGGGCTGGACGGACGGGCGCACATCGTCCCCCCCGCGATCGACCCGCTGGCCCCCAAGAACATGGCCTTCTCGCCCGAGGACGCGGTGTACATCTGCGAGCAGTTCGGGATCGATGTGGACCGCCCGCTGCTGTGCCAGGTGTCGCGCTTCGACCCCTGGAAGGACCCGCTGGGGGTGATCGACGCCTACCGGATCGTCAAGCAGACCCAGCCCGACGTGCAGCTCGCGCTGGTGGGTTCGATGGCCACCGACGACCCGGAGGGCTGGGACTACTTCAATGCCACCGTCGCCCACGCCGACGGCGACCCGGACATCCACATCCTCAACAACCTCAACAACGTGGGCGCGATCGAGGTCAACGCCTTCCAGTCCCACTGCGACGTCGTCATCCAGAAGTCCACCCGCGAAGGCTTCGGGCTGACCGTGACCGAGGCCATCTGGAAGGGGCGCCCATTCATCGGCGGCGCGGTGGGGGGAATCCCGCTGCAGGTCACCGACGGCGAGTCGGGCTACCTCGTCTCAAGCGTCGAGGAGTGCGCCCAGCGCGCGCTGCAGATCCTCGCCGACCCCGCCCTGGGCAAGCAGCTCGGGCGAGCCGGTAAGGAGTCTGTCCGGCGGCGCTTCCTGATGCCACGGCTTCTGCGAGACTGGCTGAAGCTGTTCGAGCACTTAGAGGTCTGATGGCTGACGCACCGCTGGTGCTGGTCTCAAATCGCGGGCCGGTGACGTTCGGGCCCGACGGCGAGATTCGCCGCGGGACCGGCGGGCTGGTCACCGCCCTCACCGGGCTGGCCTCGCACCGCGAGGTGACCTGGATCGCCTCGGCGATGACCGAGGAGGACGTGGCGGCGGCCGAGCGCAACCAGGGGCGCCCGTTCACCGTCACCGCCCCCGACGGGGGCGAGTACCGGGTCAAGATGGTCGCCTCGGACCCGCTCGCCTACGACCGCTTCTACAACATCATCGCCAACCCGATGCTGTGGTTCATCCAGCACTACCTGTGGGATCTCTCCAACGCGCCGGACATCCGCCGCAACGAGACCGAGGCGTTCGAGTTCGGCTACAACGTGGTCAACGAGGACCTGGCCCGGGCGGTGCTGGAGGAGATCGAGGACACCGAGGACCCGGTGGTGATGGTCCACGACTACCACCTGTACACGCTCCCGGGGCTGCTCCGCCACGCCCGCCCGGACGTCTTCCTGCACCACTTCGTCCACATCCCCTGGAGCCAGTCGGACTCCTGGCGGGTGCTGCCGGGAACGATGCGCGAGGAGATCTACCGCGGCATCCTGTCGAACGACATCATCGGCTTTCACACCCGCTCCTACCGGCGCAGCTTTCTGCAGTGCTGCCGGGACCTGATGGGGCTGGAGGTCGACTTCGAGGAGGGCATCGTCCACTGCGACGGCCGCGAGGTGTGGGTGAGGGCCTACCCGCTGCCGATCGACGCCGGCGCCGTGCAGGCGGTGGCGCGGCGCGAGCGCACTCAGCAGTTCGAGGCCGAGCTGCTGCGCCGGCGCCGTGATCACCTGATCCTCCGCGTCGACCGCGCCGACCTGTCCAAGAACATCCTGCGCGGCTTCTCCGCCTTCGACGTGTTTCTGGAGCAGCACCCCGAGTTTCGCGAGCGGGTGACGTTCATCGCTCAGCTGATGCCCTCGCGGACCGACGTCCCCGAGTACGCCGAGTACCTGGAGCGGATCGAGGCGGTGGTCGCGGTGGTCAACCACCGGCACGGCTCCCCCGACTGGATGCCGATCCAGCTGAAGCTGCGCGACGATCTCGAGGAGGCGGTGGCCGCCTACAAGCACTACGACGTGCTGATCGTCAACGCCATGTTCGACGGGATGAACCTGGTGGCCAAGGAGGGCCCGATCGTCAACGAGCGCGCCGGGGTGTCGATCCTGTCGGAGAACACGGGCGCCCACGAGGAGCTCGGCACCTGCTCGCTGTCGGTGAATCCGTTCGACATCCAGGAGCTGGCCGACTCGATCCACGCGGCGCTGACGATGGACTTCGCCGAACGCCGGCGCCGCCAGGAGCGCCTGCGCCAGATCATCACCGCCCGCAACCCCGGGGACTGGATCGACGAGCAGCTGGCGGACATCCGCCGCAAGGCGGGAGGGCGGATCGCCGGCTGACCCCGGCCCCCGCCGCGGGAGGGCGGATCGCCCGCTGACCCCGGCCCCCGTCGCGGGAGGGCGGATCGTCGGCTGAGCCCGGGCCCCCGCCGCAGGAGGGCCCTCACGCCGGGCGACCGCTATCCTCGACCGCTCGATGGCGAAGGAACCCGTCCTCTATGACCTGATGCTGCTGCTCTCCGGCGATGCCGAGGAGGAGCAGCGCGCCAGGATCCTGGCCGAGGTCCAGGCGGCCATCACCTCCGCCGGCGGTGCGATCGAGCGCAACGACGACTGGGGCAGGCGACCGCTGGCCTACGAGATCCGCCACCAGCCGGACGCCGTCTACCACCTGCTGCAGTTCCGCGCGCCGCCGGAGCTGATCGAGGAGCTCTCGCACACCCTGAGGATCACCGACGGCGTGGTCCGCTTTCGGGTGATCAAGGTCACGCCGGGCACCCCGCCGGCGCCGGCTCCGCCGCCGGCGGTGGGCGCGTCCGCCGCCACCGGGTCGGGAGGCGGCGGCGCCGGCTCAGACGGGCCGGGCGGCGCTTCCGCGTCCTGAACGTCCTGTCCTTGAGCGGGGGCGTCTCCTTCTCAGCCCGAGCGGGCGCGTCCCGCTTCTGAGCGGATCCGCTGCCTGAGGCCTGCTACGCGGGCTTGCTCGGCTGGCGGGCGATGAACAGTGAGCCGAGCGCGTCCCGCAGCGCGGCGGCGTCGCGCAGCGCGGTCGACCGCCCGAGCCCGCGCATCAGCCGCAGCGTCCAGAACGTCGCCTCGGCCGCCTTGCCCTCGAGCGGCAGCGGTCCGGGGAGATTTCCCACCAGCTGCTCCTCGAGGAAGTCGGCCACCGCCAGGGCCCCCTCCGTCCAGGTGGGGCTGCCACCCAGCTCGATCGCCTCGCTCACCGCCGCCGGGCACTTGCCCTTCGCGTAGTTGCGCAGCGTCTCGGCGAGAAACGTCGCCTGGTTCTCGCTGAGCTCATACACGCAGTCGGAGAATTCCAACGCGACCACACGCGCAAGGTAGAGCGAGCTTCGGACACAAAACCGGCGGGGCGCTCCGCCGGGTGCTCTGTCACAGACGTGTCACGGCCAGCCACAGATCAGCAACGTTTGCGTGCATTTTCCGTGGAGTGGCGGAGTTGCCGCCTGGGCCGCGCCTAGACTCGCCGGAAAGCTTCGAGCGCGAGGAAAGGAGCGCACATGGCAGGCAACATCAACCGGGTGATCATCACCGGCAACCTCACCAAGGATCCCGAGACGGGGTCGATTCCCGGCGGCTCCACCACCGTCTGCACGCTCAGGGTGGCCGTCAACGGCCGCCGGCGCAACGCCGAGGGCAATTGGGAGGACGCACCCAACTACTTCGACGTCACCGTGTTCGGGCAGCAGGGCGAGAACTGCGCCCGGTACCTGAAGAAGGGTCGCGGGGTGGCGGTGGATGGACGGCTGCGTTGGCGCGAGTGGACCTCCGGCGATGGGCACAAGCGCCAGGCTGTCGATATCATCGCCGACTCCGTCCAGTTCCTCGGCGGCGGGCGCGATGACGCCGGCAACGGGAACGGGTTCGCGAGCGGCGTCCAGCCGGCCGGGAGCGACGTTCCGATCGACACCGGCGACTTCGAAACCGCCGCCGTCGGCGGGGCGGCAAGCGAGGACGACATCCCGTTCTGAGGCGAAAAATGGCATGGCGGCGCCGGGAGATCCGGCTCCGGCAGCGTGACGGCTAGGATCTGATCAGTGGCAAAGCAACGCAGACGACCGGTTCGACGACGCGATCGCAAGGGCGCGGCAACCTCGGCGCGGCGCAAGCCGTGTCCCTACTGCCGCGAGAAGATCGAGCAGGTCGATTACAAGGACGTCTCGATGCTGCGTCGCTTCATCTCCGACCGGGGCAAGATCCGCTCCCGGCGCATCACCGGGGCCTGTCGGCGGCATCAGAGCCAGCTGGCGCGGGCGATCAAGCGGGCGCGAGAGCTGGCCCTGCTGCCCTACGTCGCCGACGGGGCCAGCGCCCGGGGCGGCGAGCGGTAGGCGCGGTGCGCATGTCGACCTCCAGCCGGCCCGCGGTGCGCATGTCGACCTCCAGCCGCATCTCGACCTCCAGCCGATAGGCGCGCGATGCAGGCGATCCTCCTCAAGGATGTCGAGTCGCTGGGCGAGCGGGGGACGGTGGTGGACGTCTCGGCTGGGTATCTGCGCAACTACCTCATCCCCCGCAAGCTGGCCGAGCCGGCGACCGCCGGCGCGATCGAGGCCGCCAACCGCCGGCGCGAGGCCGCCGAGCGGGCGCAGCGGGAGGCGGAGCAACGGGCGCAGGAGAGCGCGGCTTTGCTGGGACGCACGGTGCTCACCATCCCCCAGCAGGCGGGCGATGACGGGCGGCTGTTCGGCTCGGTGACGCCCCAGGACATCGCCGACGCGATCCGTGAGGCCCGGGGCATCCGTATCGACCGCCGCCGGGTCCACCTGGAGGAGCCGATCCGCCACACCGGCACCTACATGGTCGAGGTCGAGGTGACCGACGGCGTCACCGCCACGGTCAAGACCATGGTCGTCGCCGCCGGCTGACCTCCCGCCGGGCGCGGCTGGCGCTAGGCCGACTGCCGGGCGCCGCGGGCGCCGGCCGGAGCGCCGGCTGACGCTCCCGCCGGAGCGCCGGGCACAGGGCGCCGCGGACGCCGGCCGGGCCGCCGCCTCATCCGCGGACGCCCCCGAAGCGCTGCGGCGGGGCGGATACGCCGCCGCAGCCGGCGAGCGTCTCCCACGCCCCCTTCGGCACCAGGCGGCACTTCTCGCTGCGTGCGGAATCCCGCCCCGCTCGCCGCCGCGGCCAAACCTATCCTCGCAGAGCCCCGAATGAGCACGGTCCAGAACATCCCCGTCCCCCCGCACAACCTCGAGGCCGAGAAGTCGGTGCTGGGCGCCGTGCTGCTCGATGAGCGCCACCTGTACCCGCTGCTGATCGAGGAGCACCTGCGCCCGGAGCACTTCTACCGCGAGCAGTACGGCGAGGTGTTCGCGGCCATGATCGAGCTCCACAACCACGATCGCAAGATCGACCATCTGACCGTGGCCGAGGCGCTGCGCCAGCGGGGCAAGCTCGAGGAGGTCGGGGGCGTGGAGGCGATCGATGAGCTCACCGGCTGGGTGCCGGCCGCCGGCCACGCGCGCGACTACGGCCGGATCGTGCGCGACAACGCGCGGCTGCGGGCGCTGCTGACCAGTGCCTATGAGATCCAGGCCAGCGTCATCTCCCGCGATGCGCCGGCCCGCGACCTGCTCGAGCGCGCCGAGCGCGCGGTGCTGGAGGTGGCCGAGGACGAGCGCCAGAAGACCTTCCGCGCCATCGCCGACATCCTCAACGAGGAGACCGACAAGCTCCACCACCTGTCGATCGCCAAGACGGCGCTGACCGGCACCCCGTCCGGCTTCAAGGACATCGACGACATCACCGGCGGCTTTCAGCCCGGCAACCTGATCGTGATCGCCGCCCGGCCCTCGATGGGGAAGTCGGCGCTGGTGGTCAACATCGCCGAGAACGCCGCCCTCAAGGGCTATCCGGTGGCGCTGTTCTCGCTGGAGATGTCCGAGTCAGAGCTGGCCCAGCGGTTCGTGGCCTCGCAGGCGCGGATTCGGGGGGAGGAGCTGCGCCGGGGGCGGGTGCCCGAGGAGAAGTGGCAGAAGATCCTGTCCGCCTGCCAGACGCTGGCCGAGGCTCCCCTGTGGATCGATGATTCCAGCGACACCAGCGTGCTCGACGTGCGCGCCAAGGCCCGCCGCCTGCACCACCAGGTGCAGGGCGGCCTCGGGTTGATCATCATCGACTACCTGCAGCTGATGCGCCCGGAGGGGCACGTGGAGAGCCGCGTGGAGCAGGTGGGGCAGATCTCGCGCGGGCTCAAGGGTCTGGCGCGCGAGCTGAACGTGCCGGTGATCGCGCTCTCTCAGCTCAGCCGGGCGGTGGAGCAGCGCCACGAGAAGAAGCCGATCCTGTCCGATCTGCGCGAATGCGTCACCGGCGAGACGCCGGTCGTGTTGGCCGACGGCCGGCGGGTGGCGATCGCCGAGCTGGTGGGGGCCACGCCGGAGGTGGTGGCGCTCGACCACCGTCGCCGCCTGGTGGCGGCGCGCAGCGACGCGGTCTGGAGCGTCGGACGCCGGCCCGTGCTCCGGCTGAGGCTGGCCGGCGGCGGCGTGCTGCGGGCCACCTCAGAGCACCGGGTGCTGTCGGATGGCGGGTGGCTGAAGCTTTCGCAGCTGCGGGCGGGCGACCGCGTGGCCGTCGCCGAGGATGATTTGCGCTGGGATCCGGTCGTGGCGCTCGAGCCCGACGGCGAGGAGGAGGTCTACGACCTGACGGTCCCTGGCCCCGCCTGCTGGCTGGCCGACGGCCTGGTCACCCACAACTCGGGCGCGATCGAGCAGGACAGCGACCTGGTCATGTTCATCTACCGCGAGGACTACTACGAGAAGGACTCCGAGCGTCCGGGGGAGGCGGACATCATCGTCGCCAAGCACCGCAACGGCCCGATCGGCGAGGTGGTCCTGAGCTTTCACCGGGAGTACCCGAAGTTCATGAACTACGTCGGCGACCGCTTCGCGCCGTGAGCACGGTGGATCGCCTGTCGCCCGCCCACCGGCCGCTGCATAGCGCGCACGGCCAATGTCCGTTCGGGCTCTGCGACGGCTCGGGCTTTCTGGTCGACGAGCACAGCAACACCGCCTACGACTGCCGCTGCCGGCCGCAGCGGGTGGCGCTGGCCAAGGCGCACAGCCTGTCGGCGGTGATTCCCCGCCGCTACCGCGACGTCGCCTTCGACCGCCCGCCGGTGACCGAGATCGACCCCCAGGTGGTGGCCGCCACCCGCGCCTTCACCGAGACGATCGATGCGCGGCTCGACGCCGGCCGGGGGCTGTGGTTCATGGGCCCGGTGGGGACGGGCAAGACGACGCTGGCGATGCTCGTCTCCAAGGCCGCGCTGAGGGCGGGCAGGTCGGTGGCGATCTACTCACTGCCCCGCCTGCTCAACGAGATCCGCGACACCCACCGCGCCGAGCGCTCGCACCTGGAGCTGCTCGATCGGCTGATCGCCGTCGACCTGCTGCACATCGACGACGTGGGGGCCGAGCGGACGACCGACTGGGTGCTCGAGGAACTCTACTCGATCATCAACGGCCGCTACGAGGACCAGCGCTCGGTGGTGATCACCACCAACATCCTCGACCACGGGCAGCTGTGCGAGCAGATCACCGAGCGCACGGTCTCACGGCTGCACGAGATGTGCGACGAGCTGCCGCTGAGCGGCGAGGATCGCCGCCTGGATCCCCGTCCCAGCTGAGGCCCCCGGGAAAGCCGCCACCCCTCAGTCGCTCTGTCCCTCTGCCTCCGCCGCCTCGCGCTCTGACTCGGCCCGCTCCTCCAGCTTCTCGCGCAGGTAGCCGGACTTCTCGGCCCGCCGCCGATGCTGGTCTGACTCTTCCTCCGGCGCGCTGCGCGCCAGCCGCTGCTCGTTGCGCTGGCGCGCCTCCTGCTCTGACCGCAGCCGCTCGGTGTCGCGCTCGTCGCTCACCGGACGGACGTTAGCCGGACGTGGCGCGGCGGAGGCTCACCCGGGCGATCGGGCTCTCCGCCCGCCGCCCTCCTACACTCCTGTGCGCATGCCGGGAATCGTGATCGTGGGCGCCCAGTGGGGCGATGAGGGCAAGGGCAAGGTCACCGACCTGCTCGCCGAGCGCGCGGATGTCGTCGTGCGCTTCCAGGGCGGCAACAACGCCGGGCACACGATCGTGCGCAACGGCGAAGCCTGGAAGCTGCACCTGATCCCCTCCGGGATCCTGCACCCGGGCAAGCCGTGCGTGATCGGCAACGGCGTGGTGATCGATCCGCGCGTGCTGACCGACGAGCTGGAGGAGCTGCGCCGCCGCGGTGTGGACACCAGCGCGCTGCGGATCTCCGCCAACGCCCACCTGATCATGCCCTACCACCTGATGCTCGACCACGCCGGCGAGGCCAAGCTCGGCAGGCTCCAGATCGGCACCACCCGGCGGGGGATCGGCCCCTGCTACGCCGACAAGGCCGCCCGGCTGGGCATCCGCGTGCAGGACCTGCTGGACGAGAAGATCCTCAAGAAGAAGATCGTCGCCGCGCTGGAGCCCAAGCGGCTGTCGCTGCGCGCCTACGCCAAGGACCCCCGCCTGGACCTGCAGACGATGACCGAGGAGTACCTGACCTACGGCCATCGCATCGAGCGGCTGATCGCCGACACCACGCGGCTCGTGCACGAGCAGCTGGACAGCGGCCAGACGGTCCTGTTCGAGGGGGCCCAGGGCACCATGCTCGACATCGACCACGGCACCTATCCGTTCGTCACCTCCTCAAACCCCGTGGCCGGCTCGGCCTGCATCGGGGCCGGGGTGGGGCCCCGCGACATCGACGAGATCTGGGGGATCGCCAAGGCGTACGTCACCCGCGTGGGCGCCGGCCCCTTCCCAACCGAGATCGACGACGATCGCGCGGAGCTCCTGCGCGAGCGCGGCGGCGAGTACGGGACGACCACCGGGCGGGCGCGGCGGGTCGGCTGGCTGGATCTGGTCGCGCTTCGCTACGCCGCGCGCCTGAACACGCTGACCGCGCTGGCGATCACCAAGCTCGACGTGCTCACGGGCCTGGACCGGCTGCTGGTCGCCACCCGCTACCGGGGTGCTGAGGCAGCCGAGTTCGAGCACTTCCCCTACCACCAGACGGTGCTCCACCACGCCTCCGGGGACTACGAGGAGCTGCCGGGCTGGTCGGAGAATCTGCGCGAGTGCCGGAGCGAGGCCGATCTCCCCCCCGCCGCCCGCGAGTATCTGAGCTTCATCGCCGAGTTCGTCGGCGTTCCGGTGGTGATGGTCGGGGTCGGTCCCGGCCGCGACGACGTGATCTGGACCAGCGCCGGCGAGCGGACGGTCGCCGGTCGCCTGGCCGCCGCGGCCGCCGGCTGAGCAGGGCCGGCTGAGCACGGCTGGCTGAGCACGGCTGGCTGGCGGCGGCCGCCGCGCCAGCGGCTCAGCCGGCTCAGCGCCGTCCTGGTCCGCCGGGCAGCTCGGCGCCCGCGCCGAGCGCCTCCCCGGCTCGGCCGCCGCGCCGAGCGGTCCACCGGCTCAGCGCCAGCGCTCGAGCAGATCCTCCTCCGGCACCTCGCGCACGACCCGCGCGGGCATCCCCATGACCACCTGCCGTGCGGCCACGCTCCGGGTCACCAGCGCGCCGGCGGCCACAAACGCCTCCTCGCCGATCTCGATCGCGGGCAGCAGCAGCGCCCCGCCGCCCACCCGGCAGGCGCGGCGGAAGATCGCCCCGCGCAGCCGCTCCCCCCGCGGATGGCGGCCCATCGCGTGATCGTTGGTGGTCAGCACCCCCGGGCCCAGGAACACATCGTCCTCCACCACCGAGCCCCCGGTCACGTACACGCCGGTCTGGATCAGCACGCGGGCGCCGACCCGCACGTCGAAGTCGATGCACGAGCCGCGCCCCACCACCGAGCCGGGTCCGACCGCCGCCCGCTCGCGCACCTGGGCCTGATCGCCGATGATCGCCGCCTCAGCGATCCGCGACCCCGCGTACACCACCGCCCCGGCGCACACCGTGACCCCCTCGCCGATCACCAGCGGGCCAAGCTCCTCGCCGCTGGCGGCGCTCGATCCGGGTCGCAGCCGCGGCCGCTTGCCCAGCACCACCAGCTCCTCGACCACCGCCCCCTCGCCCACCACCACGCCCGGGTGCACGACGCTGCCGGCACCCACGCTCGCGCCGGCGCCGATGCGGGCGCCGGCGTGGATCACCGCTCCCGGCCCGAGCCTGACCCCCGAACCCAGCTCGGCTCCCGGCTCAACGGTCGCCTGCGCGGAGATCCCGCCCGCCACCGCTAGGCCCCCGCCACCGCTAGGCCCCCGCCTCGCCCAGCGCCCGGGCCGGGGTCGCGGCGTCCGCCGGGGTCGGGGTCGACGCGTCCGCCGGGGTCGGGGTCGGCGCGTCCGCCCGGGTCGGGGTCGCGGCGTCCAGCGAGCGCTGCAGGCGCTCGAGCACCCTGACCACCCGCAGCCCGCTCTCTCCGTCGGAGCGGGGCTGCCGGCCCTGGCGCACGCACTCGACGAAGTGCTCGCACTCGATCCGCAGCGGCTCGAGATTGGGGATCCGGGGCGAGAAGATGTCGCCGCTGCGGGTGATGTACTCGCCGTAGCCGCGGGCGTCCTCGTCGAAGCCCTTGTCGTAGACCGTCACCTTGCCCTCCAGCGCCATGTCGTCGAAGGTGGCCATGCGGCGGGAGCCGACCACGGTGAAGCGCCGCTCCTTGTGGGGGTCAAGCCAGGACAGGTGCAGGTGGGCGCACAGGCCGGAGGCAAAGCGCAGAAAGCAGAACACGACGTCCTCCACCCCCTCGCGCACGTAGGAGGCGCCGTGGGCGATCGCCTCGGCGGGCTCCTCGCCGGCCAGGTGCAGGACGACGGAGACGTCGTGGGCGCCCAGGCTCCAGAGCGCGTTCTCGTCGGCCCGCAGCCGGCCCAGGTTCAGGCGGTTGCCGTAGATGTAGTAGATGCGCTCGCCCAGCTCGCCGTCGTCGGCCAGCCGCTTGAGCGTCTGCACGCCCGGGTGGTATTCGAGCAGGTGGCCCACCATCAGGATCCGCCCGCTGCGCCGCGCCGCGGCCAGCGCCCGCTCGGCATCCGCCACCGACTGGGCCAGCGGCTTCTCCACCAGGCAGTGCTTGCCCGCCTCCAGCACCCGGACGGCCAGCTCGGCGTGGGTGCTGACCGGCGTGGCGATCGCCACCGCGTCGAGCGCCGGATCGGCGAGCAGCTCCTCAAGCTCCCCGGTCAGGCGCGCCGTCGGGAAGCGTTCGCCCGCCTGCGTGAGGGCGGCGGGAGAGCTGTCACAGCACCAGGCCAGCTGGCAGCCGGGGATCGAGGCCAGGTTGCGGGCGATGTTCGGCCCCCAGTAGCCAAGCCCCACGACCGCCGTCCGCACGGGCCGAGTCATCGCGTCGGGAGCCTCATCCGAGGTGCAGTGTAAGCGCGTCCACCGCCCGCTCGGCGGCGTGGCCATCGCCGTACAGGGGCGGCCGCTCGCGGGGCGCCTCGCGCTCCAGCGCCGCCACGGCAGCCTCCGCGTCGAGGTCGACCAGCACGTTCCACCCCAGCTCCACGGTCTCCACCCACTCGGTGCTGGGCCGCAGGGTGATGCACGGGACCCCGGCCAGGTAGGCCTCCTTCTGAAGCCCACCCGAGTCGGTCATCACCGCGCGCGCGTGGCACAGGAGCGCCGCCAGCTCCAGGTAGCCGAGCGGCGGTGTCAGCACCAGGCGCTGGCTGCGCTGCAGGCGCTCGAGCAGCCCCGCCACCCGCAGCCGCTGGTGGGTGCGGGGATGCAGGGGGAGGGCCACCCGGCAGGGCACGGCGAGCAGCAGCTCGACCAGCCGCCTCAGCCGCTCGGGGTGGTCGACGTTGCCCGATCTGTGCACGGTGGCCAGCACGTACTCGCCCGGCACCAGCTCGTGGCGGAGCACGAGGTCGAGGCGCTCGCGCGCCCGCGGCTGGACCCTGAGCGCCACGTCGATCATCACGTCCCCCACCAGCTCGACCGGCGCCCGCACCCCCTCCCGCTCCAGGTTGGCCACGGCCGTCGGCGAGGAGCACAGCAGCAGCTGGCTGGCGTGGTCGGCCAGCACGCGGTTGAGCTCCTCGGGCATTGTGCGGTCAAACGAGCGCATCCCCGCCTCCACGTGGACCACCGGCCGACCCGCCTGCGCGCCGGCCAGCGCGCCGGCCAGCGTGGAGTTGGTGTCGCCGTAGATCAGCACCGCGTCGGGCGCGGCCTCGGCGATCACCGGCTCCAGCGCGGCCAGCATGCGCGCCGTCTGCGAGGAGTTCGAGCCGCGGGCGATGCCCAGCTCCCGGTCGGGCGCCGGCAGCCCGAACTCGTCGAAGAACACGTCGCTCAGCCGCTCGTCGAAGTGCTGGCCGGTGTGGATCAGCAGCTCGTGATGGGAGCGCCGCAGCGGCCCGGAGACCGCCGCGGCCTTGATGAACTGCGGACGGTTGCCGACCACGGTGAGGACGTTCATCGCCCGCTGGCGAGCTGGGCGCGGATCCACTCGGCGACCCGGGTGGCGGTGGCGGCGGTCACCGGCCCGGGGGCCGGCAGGGTGCGCTGATCGATCGCGGCCACCGGATGGACCTCCCGCGCGGTGGAGGCGAGGAACGCCTCGTCGGCCTCGAGCAGCTCCTCCAGGGTGCAGGCGCGCTCGCGTGCCCCCAGCTGCTCGACGATCACCCGGCGCGTGATCGAGGCCAGGATGTGCTGGCTCAGCGGCGGCGTCAGCAGCGAGCCGTCCTTGACCCAGAAGATCGAGCTGGTGGGCGCCTCCAGCACCCGGCCGTGGGGGGTGACCAGCAGCGCCTCGTCGTAGCCCCGCTCGCGGGCCAGGCGGCTGGCCAGCATGTTGGCCGCGTAGGACAGCGACTTGACGCCATCCAGCACCCGGGTGGGGGAGTAGGTGATCGATCCCAGCCGCAGGTGCTCGGGATGCTGCGGCAGCGGCTCGGTCAGCAGCAGCCGTCGCCCTCCCCGGGTGAGCACGATCCGCAGCAGCGCGTGATCGGGGCCCGGCCCGGCGTGGGCGAGCAGGCGCTGGATGTCGGTCCGCACCGCCTCCAGATCCAGCGCCAGGCGCAGATTGAGCGCCGAGCGCTCCAGCCGCCGCAGGTGCTCCTCCAGCGCGAACGGGCGCCCGTCGTAGAGGCGCACCACCTCAAACACGCCGTCGCCGCGCAACAGCCCCTCGTCGGTGGCCGGGATGGTGGCCGCCGACGCGAGCATGATCGCGCCATCGACCGACGCCAGCGACCCGCTGAACTGAGGGCTCACGGAGCCCCAGCCTAACGCGGGCTGGCCACGGGACGACGGCGAAGCGCCTCCGCGAACGCCGGGCGGGTCCAGACCTCGGCCAGCCTGACCACGGTCGCCGCCGCCGCCGCCATCTCCTGCACCGACGCCCACTCGCGCACCGAGTGGTACTCGTGCCCGCCGGTGAACAGGTTCGGCGTCGGCAGCCCCAGCTCGCTGAGCAGCGACCCGTCGGTGCCGCCGCGGATGGCGCTGCGCGCCGGCTCCACGCCCTCGGCGCGGATCGCCTCCTCGGCCGCCGCCACCACCTCGGGCACCGACTCGAGGAAGTGGCGCATGTTCCGGTACTGGCGGCGGAGCTCAAGCTGGTGGCCCGCCCGCGGCGCCTCGGCCAGCACCTCCTGCACGGTGCGCTCGAGCAGCTCGGCGTGCGCCCGCAGCCGCTCCTCCTCGAAGTCGCGCAGGATCAGGCGCAGCTGGGCGCCGCCCGCGGTGGCGCTCAGCTCATAGGGGTGGATGAAGCCCTCCCGGCCGGAGGTCCGCTCGGGCGTCAGCTCGTCGGGCAGCGCGGCCACCACCCGGGCGGCCAGGCGCAGCGCGTTGACCAGCCGGCCGTGGGCCTGGCCGGGATGGACCTCCACCCCGGAGATCGTGACCAGCGCCTCCAGCGCGCTGAAGCTCTCATCCTGGATCTCGCCCAGCGCCGAGCCGTCGAGCGTGTAGGCGCAGCCGGCGCCGAATCGCTCCAGATCGAACAGCGAGGCCCCCAGGCCGATCTCCTCATCGGGCGTGAACGCCACCCTCAACCTGGGCCGGGGGAGCTCCGGGTGCGCGGCCAGATGCGCGACGGCGGCCATGATCTCCGCCACCCCGGCCTTGTCGTCGGCTCCCAGCAGCGTGTCTCCGCTGGCGGTGATCAGGTCGTGGCCGACGCGCTCGGCCAGCTCGGGCATCCGGGCCGGGTCGAGCCGCGTGCCCGCCCGCGGCAGCTCGATCACCCCGCCCCCGTAGCCCCGGTGGACGATCGGCTGCACGCCGGCGCCGGACACATCGGGGGAGGTGTCCAGGTGCGCGATCAGCCCCACCGCCGGGCCCGGCCCGTTCCCCTCCGAGGCCTCCAGGCTCGCCATCACGTAGCCGTTGGCGTCCAGCTCGGCGTCCTCGAGCCCGGCCTGGCGCAGCTCGTCCACCAGCAGCGCGCCCAGTTCACGCTGCCCCGGGGTGCTGGGCGAGCGCTCCCGATCCCGGTGGGACTGGGTGTCGATCCGCACATACCGGCAGAAGCGCCCCACGACGTCCGGGGCGAGCTCGGCCGCCAGCGGTGAGGTGAACGGAGCCTGCGGCATCGGGGCCCAGTATGCCCGCTGCCGAGCGCGGCGTCCGGCGCGGGCGCTGCCCTGCGGCGCAGCGCCGGCGGCGCCGCTTGCCGTTTGCCGTGCGGGCGACCGGGTAGCCCAGATCAGGGAGCACGAACGTAAGACTGATCCAGGAGGACTGACTCTGATGGCGACACAGACTCGCACGCAGCGGCAGGCCGCCGCCAGAAAGGCCGCCGCCACCCGCAAACGCAATGCCACGCAGCGCAGCGCGGCCGCCACCCGCGCCTCGGCCCGACGCACGCGCACGGCAGCCAGCGGCGCCGCCAGGCAGACCACACGCAGCGCCACCCGCACCGGGCGGCAGGCCGGGCGCACCGCGGCGCTGGGCCTCGAGACCGCCACTGCGCGGCTGGGCGCGCTCGGCCGACAGGCGCAGCGCGTGCTGCTCATCCAGGTGGGCGCGGCCGCCACCGTCGGAGACAAGGTGCGACAGACGGCGCGCACCTACAGCAGCCTTGACCGCGTGGTGCGGGAGCTCAACCGCTTCGAGCGCCGCGGCCAGCGCACGCTCAGTCGCGGCCAGCGGAGCAGCGCGCGGCGTCGGCGCGAGCTCCAGCACGAGCTCCGGCGCACCCGGCGTGATCTGCGCACCCGCGGCAACGGCCTGCGGGCCGACGCCAGGCACACGACCGAGCGGGTGCTGCAGCTGATCTGAGAACCCCGAGCCGCCGGAAGCACGCGGCGGTCGCGCCCTGAGCGACCGCGCGGCGGGCGTCCCGGCGGGGTTGTGCAGGGATGCCCGAGCCCCAGTCGAGACGCCGCCTGCGCCGCTCGGACTGCTCGGGTCCGGGGCTGCGCCGCCTGCGCCGGGGGCGGGGGTTCACCTATCTTGACCCGGCGGGGCAGCGCGTCACCGACCCCGATGAGCTGGAGCGGGTGCGGGCGCTGCGCATCCCGCCCGCCTGGCGGGAGGTGTGGATCTGCCCGGATCCGTTCGGCCACCTGCAGGCCACCGGAATCGACGCCGCGGGACGCAAGCAGTACCTCTACCACCCCCGCTGGCGTGAGCACCGCGACCGGGAGAAGTTCCGGCGCATGGAGCGCTTCGGGGCGCTGCTGCCCAGGCTGCGGCGGCGCGTCGCCGGCGATCTACAGGCCGACGGGCTCGGACACGCCCGCGTGCTGGCCTGCGCCGTGCGGCTGCTGGACATCGGCATGTTTCGCATCGGCAGCGAGGAGTACGCCAGCGACGACGGGGGCATCGGGCTGGCCACGCTCGAGCGCAGCCACGTCAGGCTGGAGTCCGGCCAGGCGGTGTTCGAGTACCCCGCCAAGGCGGGGGTGAGGCGGGCCCAGACGATCTACGACCCGGCCTCGGTGGCGGTGGTCGCAGCGCTCAAGCGCCGTCGCGGCGGCGGCCCGCAGCTGCTCGAGTATCGCCGCGGCCGGCGCTGGTGCCCGCTGCGCTCGGAGGAGATCAACGACTATCTCAAGCACGAGCTGGGCGAGGAGTTCAGCGCCAAGGACTTCCGCACCTGGAACGCCACCGTGATGGCGGCCGTCTCGCTGGCCGTGGATGGCCGCCAGGCCCGCTCGCGGACCGCCCGCCGGCGGGCGATCAACGGGGCGGTGCGGGCGGTGTCCGAGCTGCTCGGCAACACCCCGGCGGTGGCCCGCCGCTCCTACATCGACCCGCGGGTGTTCGACCGCTACCAGTCCGGCTGGACGATCGCCGCGGCGCTGGACCGGATCGACGAGCTCGAGCCCGCCGACGACCGCGTGCGGGCGCGGGTCGAGCACGCGGTGCTTGACCTGCTGGCCGAGAACACCGACTCCCGCGCGCTGGAGCAGGCCTGGGGGCCGTCCGCCCGCTGACCCGGCCGGCGCCGCGGCGGTCTGCCTGTGATACAACCAGCCCGTCGGCAACCCCGGAGGCGACCACGACGGCGACCCCAGACACGGGCGGATCCACCCATGCCGTGCCCACAGCGCAGCTGTTCGAGCGCTGGCGGCGGAGCAACGACCGCCAGGCGCGCGACGAGCTGATCGAGCGCTTCCTGCCCCTGGCGCGCAAGCTGGCCCGACGCTACTCGCAGTCGAGCGAGCCCTACGAGGACCTGGTGCAGGTGGCCAGCCTCGGGCTGGTCAAGGCGGTCGAGCGGTTCGACCCCGGGCGCGGCTTCGCGTTCAGCTCGTTCGCGGTGCCGACGATCGTGGGCGAGCTCAAGCGCTACTTCCGGGACACCGCCTGGGCGCTGCACGTCGACCGCGGCGCGCAGGAGCGCGCCCGCCGGATCACCGACGCGCAGCAGAAGCTGAGCGCGCGCACCGGCCGGATGCCCACCGTCGATGAGCTGGCCCAGTATCTGGAGATGAGCCAGGAGGAGGTGCTGGACGGCCTGCAGACGGCCGAGGCCTATGGGGCCGTCTCACTGGACGCCCCGGTGGGAGAGGACGACGAGGAGACCAGCCGGCTGGAGGCGATTGGCGCCGACGACCAGCGCCTGGAGCTGGTCGACGACCACGCCACGATCTTCGCCGCCGCCCGTCACCTGCCCACCCGCGAGCGGGAGATCCTCTACCTGCGCTTCGGCGAGGACCTCACGCAGTCGGAGATCGCCGAGCGGGTGGGCGTCTCGCAGATGCAGGTGTCGCGGCTGCTGCGCCGCTCGCTGGCGCGCCTCCGTGAACTGACCGAGGAGCGCACCGGCCGCTAGCCCCGGCCAGCCCTGCCCGCTGGGCCGGGGCCCGCCGCGCGGGAGTCGGTCGCCCTCAGTACCGGAGGGTGCCTACCAGCCCTGGCCGCCTACCAGCGGCCGTACCACCTGCGCCGACCGCCGACGGCATCGCCGACGCCGCCGATGAAGAATCCGAGCAGCCACAGGATCACGGCCGCGATCAGCACGAACCAGAGGAAGTGGACGGCGAATCCCAGCCCGCCGAAGATGGCCAGGATCAAGAGCAGCACGATTAGAGCAACCATGGGTCTCCCTTCTGAGGATGCGGACCCACTGTCCGCATTCTGTCAGCACGATGACTACCCGCAATCGGCGCGGCTAACCCCGGCGCCGGATCAGCGGTCGTCCTCGTGCTCGGCCGAGTACTCCCGGTCGGGCTCGCCCCCCTCGGCGGCCAGCTCGTCGTCGCTCTCCTGGGGAGCGTCCTCGATCGCCCGCCGGGCCGCGTGCTGATCCCCGTGGCTGGCATGCTCGACGAGCTCCTGCTCGGCCTGCTCGAAGCCCTCGGCCTCCCCCTGCCCGGCCTCGACCAGCGGCCGCTCGGCCTCATCGACCGAACCGTCGGCCGGCTCAGGCTCAGAACTCACCCTTCCCCCGATCGCGGCCGCTTCGGCCGCCGCCCGGTCGGCCTCCCGCTGGGCCAGCTCGTCGTCTTTATCGGTTGCGCTCATGGCTGCGGGCTACCCGGGTGCGCGCCCCGCACAAACGACCGCCGGCAACGGTCGGGAGCTGGGCTGGCGGCGACGACCGCCGCAACGATCGGGACCTGGGCTTGCGGCCCGCGAGGCGCTGCTGGGAGGGGAGGTTCTGGCCCTGCGCGGCCCTCCTGGGAGGGGAGGGCCCTGGTCCGCCCGACGCGCAGGTACGGCTGGGGACGTGCGGGCAGCGCCGCAGGCTGCAAACCCGGTAGGCTCGCCCCTCGTGCAGAGCAACTTCAACGTCCAGTCCGATGATGAGCGCAGCGCGGTGATCATCACGGTCACGGGCGAGCTTGACCTCGCCTCCAGCCCCGGGCTTGAGCAGGAGCTTGAGCGGGGGGCGGCCGCCCAGGCCGAGCAGGTGATCATCGACCTGCGCCAGCTGGAGTTCATGGACTCGACCGGCCTGAGCGTGCTGGTGCGCGCCCACCAGCGCGCGACCGACAACGGCCAGCGCTTCGGCGTGGTGAGGGGCCCCCAGCAGGTGCAGCGGCTGCTCAGCCTCACCGGCGTGGCCGAGCGGCTCAACCTGGCCGACTCGCCCGACGAGCTCCTGAGCCAGGCCTGACGCTCAGGAGTCGCCGGCGGCCTGCCCGCCGCGCTCCAGCATCACCACCCGAAGCACCTCGGCGCTGTCCTCCTGACGCACCTCGAGCTCGTCGCTCAACAGCCGCAGGGCCGAGGCCACGTCGCTGCTGGAGCCCGCCGCCAGCTCGGTGCTGGCACCGGCGCGGAACGGCCCGATCGTCAGCTCCAGGCGCCGGGTATCGGTGGACAGTCCGAAGGCGATCCGCCCGCCGCTGGCCGCCCGGGCGGTGTGGGCGGCGATCGCGTCCGTAACCAGATACACGTCGGAGAAGCGATCCAGCGAGAAGCGCGCCCGGGCGGCCATCGCCCGCGCCATGCGCCCCAGCACCGCCCCCACCAGCCCCACCGGCGAGAGCGACACGATGGCGTCTGCGTCCAACCGGTCGCTCCAGCCGTCGCGCGGGGTGGCGGCGTCCGGCAGCGTGTAGAGCGTGCGCCCCTCGCGCTGGCTGGGGAACTGCAGCCAGACCTCCGTCCCCCCCTCCTGGGCGGGACGGAACGCCGTCTGCTGCGCCAGGGCGCGCATGATCGGGATGCCCACCCCCTGGAGGCGGTCGTCGGACGGGGTGAGCACGGGGATCCCCCGGCCGCGATCGCGCACGGTGACCTCGATCGCCTCCCGATCGACATACAGGCACACCCAAAGCGGGCCGCTGGCCCCTTCGTAGGCGTGCATGACCACGTTGTTGCAGGCCTCGCTGACGGCGGTCTTGAGGTCGTCGAGCAGCTCCGGGTCGAGCCGCAGGAACTCGGCCACCCCGCCGAGCATGCCCCGGACGAGCGTGAGCGTCTCCGGGCTGGACTCCAGACGCAGGCTGATGGTTGGCGAATCGTCGTTCACGGCCGACTCCGGGTTTGCGGCGCCCGAGGCGCGCGCTGGCTCCAGCCCCGTCCTCGAACCTGCGGGACCGCCGTCCTTCTCTGCCGATCCAGGTTCTGGCGGCCAGCTACCCGCCGGTTCGACGCCCAAAACGACGGCCAAGCGGGCGGTGGTCAGAGCGCCCGCAGTTTAACCCAGGCGAGCGGCGGGTAGTGCGCGACGGTCCGCCCGTGACCCGCGCCAGCTGCCGTCTAACCCAGGCGAGCGGCGGGTAGTGCTCGCCCATGGCAGACGAGCACGAGGAGCGTGACCAGCAGCTCGAGCGGATGCGGGCGGCGGTCGACCGCAAGGCGGAGGCGTCCCGAGCGCGGGCCGAAGAGAGCGTGCTGGAGTCGCCCGAGCGCCCCCAGGAGGAGATCGACCCGCGCGCCAAGAGCTCCGGTCACAAGAAGAAGACCGCCGACAAGTGGAACCAGTGACGCGTTGCCGCGCGGCGCGGCGGCGGCGGCGCGGCGGCCGATCTCGGCCCCCGAGCGTGGGGCCACGCGGCCCTGAGGCCGGCGGCGGACCTCAGCGACCGAGCCTGGGGCCACGCGGCCCTGAGGCCGGCGGCGGATCTCAGCGACCGAGCGTGCGCAGCAGCCGGCGAGCCTGAGCCGGAGCGCCGGCGATCAGCTCCCGCGTCTCGGTCAGCCCCTCGCGCAGTTCCCGGTCGCCCACCTCCACCGGGAGCATCGAGTCCTGCATCTCGGCCACGATCTGATCCGCCTGCTCGATCGCCGCCACCGCCCGCTCGAGGTGCACGCGCGGGTCGGCGGAGTGGGCGCCGGGCGCCACCTCCCCAAACCCGCCGGTGGTCAGACGGTGGCGCTGGGCGAACTCGGCGTGGGTGCGGCGCGCGCGGCCATAGGCGCCCTGCACGGGACGAAACAGCTGCTCCTCGAGCGCCTCTGCGGTGTGCTCGTCCACCTCCTCGTAGGCCTCACCCAACGCCGCCAGCGCCCGGCCCAGCTGCTCGACGGCAGCCGCCAGCTGGTCGAGCAGCTGCGCCCGGGCCGATTGGTCGCTGTAGGCCATCCGTGCGCCAGCTTATCCCCGCGCGCCGGTTTGCCGGCCGGCGCCGCCGCTGGCCGGATGGGCCCGCGCGCTCAGCAGGTCGCGCAGGTCGGCCGCGTTGCGCACCGCGTAGTCGCGGTAGCAGTTGTTCATCAGCAGGTGCGTCTCCTGAGCCTGTGAGGCCACCTCCAGAACGGGCTCGACCAGCTGCTCGAGCTCGCGGCGCGAATACAGGTAGCGAAAGCGCTCCGCGGCGCTGGTCGTCCTGGTCGCCCAGGTGCTGCTCGAGCGGCCGTGGAAGCGAACCACCGCCAGCCGCTCGTTGCTCAGTGCCAACAGCCTCGGCAGCCCCGACACGCGCGGCGCGTCCACCCCGACCAGGATCAGACCCAGCTCCCTGAGCATCCCGAGGGTCCTCGCGCGGTCGCGCGGCTCGGCCAGCCAGGTGGGCGAGCGGAACTCGACGCACACGTCGTAGTCCGGTAGACGCTCGCGGAGCGACTGAACCTCGCGGCGGTTGTCGCGACGCGGCACGAACCAGGGCGGATACTGGAAGAGAACCGCGCCGAGCCGGCCAGCCGCCTGCAGCGGACGGAGCGCCGCGGCGAACCGTCGCCACGCCTCGGCGAGCGCTGAAGGGTCGAGGTGGTGCGCGTAGATCGAGCGTTTGGCGGCCGCTTCGGCCGTCAGCTGCTCCCGCAGGTCGGGCCACAGACTGCGCGGTCGCGTGGGGTGCCCGGTGAGCAGCGAATAGGCCTTGACGTCGAACCGGAAGCCCGGCGGCGTGCGCTGCGCCCACAGCCTGGTCTGCTGCTCGGCGGGCGGAGCGTAGTAGGTGGAGTCGATCTCGGTGAGCGGGAAGCGGGAGGCGTAGAAGCGCAGCCGCTCCTCGGCGCTCATCGTCCGGCGCGGGTACCAGTCGGCTTCCTGAACCAGCGTCCGGTCCGCCCACGAGCAGCTGCCGGTGAGGATGCACCGGCCGCCGAGCTCGAGGCTCGGCCCCAGCGCGTCCTCGTCGCCGCCCACCGCCAACCGCTCAGCCGCCACCGGCGTCAGCCGCCGTCAGTCCGAGCCGGCGTCGGTGCCCGTCGGCCCGGCGGCGGACGGGGTGGGGCGATGCGCGATGGCCTCGGTGGGGATCTGCTCCAGCGCGCGGTCAGCCGTGCGGTGAAACTGGTCCGCCAGCTTGCGCAGATCCTCGATCAGCCGGTGGCGCTCGCGCGCGAGCTGCTCGATGTGAGCGCCCACCTGGGTGCGGTAGCGATCCGCCTCCTCCCGCAGCCTGCCCGCCTCCTCGCGCGCCTGCGCGATGATCCCCTCCGCCTCTGAGCGCGCCTGGCTGAGCGCCTGCTCGCCCGCGGCGCGCATGCGGGCGCTGTCGTGATCCGCCTGCTCGCGCAGCTCGCGGGCGCGCAGCTCGGCCTCGGCGATCCGCTGGTCGGCCTGCGCCTGCGCCTCGCTGACGATCTCCTCCCCCGCTCTGCGGGCGCGGCGGAGAATTGCGCTCGTCTCCTCGCCGACGTCGGCCAGCGCCCGCTCGATCACCGCGTCCGGCGAGCGCATCGCCTCCAGCTCGACCACGATGCGCGAAACCCGCTCCACGTAGCGATCGACCTCGGCCCGGTCGTAGCCGCGACGGGCGCTTGAGAACTCGACGCCGGTGACCTCGGGAAGGAAGGTTCGCCCGCGCGCCGGCCGCAGCTCCACCCTGCCGGCCGGGTCCTCGCGCCCTCCCGACTCCGCCGCCGGCTCGCGCAGGTCGTCCTCCACGCCGCCGAGTATGACCACCGCCGCCAGGACACGCAAGCGCGCCCCCCGCTCAGCACTAGCATCGACGGGTAGCACGTCCTCGTACGTCGGCGCGTCCAGCGTCTCGGCGCTCCACCGCCGAAGCGCTGACCGCCACAGTCCAGAACCGGAGGTATCGATGGCGAATATCCGCAGGTCACTGGGAAAGAAGGCGGCGAAGGCGACGCTTCGCCACTCCATCCATGGCTTCAGCTCCAAGGCGCAGCGCCAGCCGCTGCGCAGCGCCACCCTGCTCGGTGTCGGGGGGGTCATCGGGGCCACCGCGGGCTGGTTCGCCGGGCGCAAGTTGAGCTAGCGCGGCCGGCCGCGGCGGCGCGGGGCGCGCGCGGAACCGGAGCGCCTACGGCGCGTGGCCCGGTTCGATCCATCTGGCCCGACGGAAGGTCAGGGGCGAGCCCGAGCGACTGACGGCGGCGGCCACCGGCTCGAGCAGAAAGCCGTGGTGGTCGCCGAAATCCAGCCGCTGCAGCACCCGCCCGGCAAACCAGTCCTCCAGCTCGGCCAGCACCGGCACGCCCCCCGGCCCCTCCGACCACCGGCAGCGGGCGAACTTGTCGGTGTCATCGCCGGTCTCGCCGCCGAACAGCGCCGCCAGCTCCCCGGCCTCCTCGGGGAGGAAGTGGACGACGAGCACCTCCGCCCCCCGCGCCACGCGATAGGTGAGGTTCTTGACCGACAGGCAGGCGAGAAACCTGGGCGGGTGGATCGACACCTGGGAGGCGAACCCGACCAGGCAGCCCGCCCGCCGCTCGCCCGCGCGGGCGGTGACGATCAGCAGCGAGTAGTCGAGCTGGGCCATCAGCCGCTGGAAGCTCCGCTCGCACTCCGCCATTGCCCGCGCCCTACCCGATTTGGCCGGATACCGCCCATCCGCTCGGGGGTGGACGCGCAGCCCATCCCGCACCCTCAGGTGCAGGGGATTACCGCCCATCCCCTCGCGCGTGCGGCCCGCTGGCCGACGGCGGTTAGCCCCCGCGGGCCCACGGGTAGGGTCGGCGCACGTGACCGCTCCAGCCACCCCGCGCCGCGAGCTGACCCCGCTTGAGCCGGCGATCCGGCGGCTTGAGAGCGCGGCCGAGTTGGATGAGCCCGCCCAGGCGGTGGGCGGCGCGATCCGCGCAAACCTGCCTCACGGGCCGATCAAGGACGCGCTCAGCGGGACGTGGCTGGGCCACGCCGTTCACCCGATGCTCACCGACGTGGTGATCGGCTCCTTCTCCGCCGCCTCCCTGCTTGACCTGCTCCTGCCCGACAGCGACGCCGCCGCCCAGCGATTGATCGCCACCGGTCTGCTCGCCTATCTGCCCACCGCCGCCGCCGGCCTCAACGACTGGGCCGATGCCGAGGCGGCCGACCCGCGCGTGCGCCGCGTGGGGCTGGTGCACGCGGGCGCCAACGCCCTGGCCGCCACTCTGTACGGCGCCTCCTGGCGCGCGCGCCGGCGGGGCCACCGCGGCCGGGGCACCGTGCTCGGGCTGGCCGGGCTGGCGGTGCTGATGACCGGCGGCTACCTGGGGGGCCACCTCTCGCTCAACCTGGGCGTGGGGCCGGCCCAGACGGCGTTCGACCCCGGACCCGAGGACTGGACGGCGGCCGCCGACGCCTCGCAGCTGCCCGAGGGGCGCCCGACGAGCGTGGTGGTGCAGGACACGCCGGTGCTGCTCGTGCGGCGGGGGGAGGAGATCCTCGCCATCCACGACCGCTGCTCCCACCGCGGCTGCTCGCTGGCCGACGGCAGGCTGGAGGGCAGCGAGATCGTCTGCGGCTGTCATGGCTCGCGCTTTGACCTGCGCGACGGGTCGCTGCGCGGCGGTCCCGCCACCTCCGCCCAGCCCGCCTTCCAGGTGCGGGTGAGAGACGGTCGGGTCGAGCTCCGGCGGCTCCAGCTGGCGACGAGCTGAGCGCCCGCGCCAACTACACGCCCGCGAGCACCCGCCGGCCGAGGAGCCGCTGACCGAGCTTGACCGGCGCGAGCAGCCCCAGCTGCGAGAGCAGCCGCGTGGCCGAGGCCATGGTGGAGAGCGACGACCGGCGCGCGTCGGGAAACCCGTCCCGCGCGATCAGCTCCTGGCACCAGCGGATCGTGGCCGCCAGCGTCTCCTCGAGCGGGCGGCTGCGGTAGCCCAGCTCCCGCCGCGCCTTGGCCGAGGAGAAGCGCCAGTCCTGCGCCATCAGCGCGTAGGCCTCCGCCATCAGCGGTCCGGGCAGGCCCAGGGCATCGCGCACCTGGGCCAGCTGGGCCACCTGTCGCGGCAGCACGAGGACGGGATGGCGAACGCCCGACAGCTCGGCCACCCGGTCGATCAACGCCGGCCAGCTGAGGTTGCAGCCACCCAGGATGTAGCGCTCGCCGGCGCGCCCCCGGTCGGCGGCCAGCAGGTGACCGCTGGCCACGTCCTCGACGTCGACGAAGTTCATCGGCGCGTCGATCACACCCGGGAGGCGGCCCCGAAGGTAGTTGCTGATCGTGCGCAGCGAGGTCTCCGCCCGGCGCGCCGTGTCCACCGGCACCCCCAGCACGTACGCCGGGTTGACGACCACCACCTCGACCCCGTGGCGCGCGGCGGCCTCCAGCGCCACCCGCTCCCCCTCGTGCTTTGAGTCCGGGTAGGTGAGGCCGAGCCAGTCCGGCGGATATTCGGTGCTCTCGCTGGCGGGGCCGCGTGCCGAGGCCAGCCCCACCGCCGAGATCGTCGAGGTCACCACCACGCGCCTGCAGCCGGCTGCGGCGGCGGCCTCGACGGCCACCAGCGGACCCTCGGCGTTGACGCGCCAGGCCCAGTCGGCCGGGCGCGAGCCGACGTACCCGACGGTGTGGAACACCACCTCAACGCCGGAGAACGCCCGCCGCAGCGCCCGATGGTCGAACAGGTCGGCCCGCACCCTGCGGGTCCTCAGCCCCGACAGCGCGCTCAGTCGCCGCGGATCGCGATAGGTGACGCGGACCTCATCGCCTCGCCGGCACAGCGCCCGCACGACATGGGCACCGACAAAGCCGGTGGCGCCGGTCACGCACGTCCTCATCGCCGCTCACCCCTCCAGTCAAGCTGCGCCCGCGTCATCTCCGCCTCCGCTATCGCCGTGGACCGCTTTGAGGTTCTCACCGATCGCCGGCCGGTAAACGAGGGATTTTCCCCGCGGCCCACGCCGCTGCCGGGGCCGGCGCTGCGGCAACCGGGTAGAAGTTGAACATGAGCGTCATCGCTCGTCTGGACCGGTTCCAGCGCCACCACGGTTGGGTGGGTCTTCCGCTCGGCGTCCTCTACAAGTTCTTCGACGACCGCGGACCGTACCTGGCGGCGCTCATCACCTACTACGCGTTCGTCTCGCTGTTTCCGCTTCTGCTCCTGTTCTTCAGCGCGGCCGGCTTCTTCCTGCAGGGCCATCCGGAGTTGCAGAATGACCTCAGGCAGGCGGTCCTAAAGGAGCTCCCGGACATCGGCTCCAGGATCCACCCGGCCACCTTTCACGGCAGCGGCATCGGGCTGGCGGTCGGGATCCTCGGAACCCTGTACGGCGGCCTCGGTGCCACCCAGGCGGCGCAGGCGAGCTTCAACCAGATCTACGGCGTGCCCCGCAACGAGCAGCCGAACCCGCTGAAGTCCCGGCTGCGCAGCCTGGCCCTGCTGGCGCTGCTGGGGTCCGGGGTCCTGCTGTCCACCGGGATCGCCGTCGTGCTGTCGACCGCCAACGGCCTCTCCCGCCAGATCGGTCCCGCCGTCCACGTCGCGGGCTACGTCCTCAACTACGGGGTTGACTTCGCGCTGTTCGGAGCGGCCTTCCAGCTCCTGACCGCGGTCGAGCTACGACTCAGGCAGGTGGTGCGTGGGGGCCTGATCGCCGCCGGGCTCTACATGCTGATCCAGATCTTCGGCTCAAGCTACGTCTCCCACGAGGCGCATGCTTCGGTGTACGGCGTGTTCGCCGTCGTGCTGGGCACGCTGGCCTGGATGTACCTGCAGTCGCTGATCCTGATCCTGGCCGCGGAGATCAACGTCGTCCAGGACCGCCACCTGTGGCCCCGCTCGCTGCTGACGCCATTCACCGACAACGTCGAGCTGACCGCGGCGGATCGTCGCGTGTACGCCATGTACGCCTCCACGCAGCGCTTCAAGGGGTTCGAACGCGTGCGGACCGAGTTCGGGCGCAGGGGCCCTGACGAAGCGAGCGCAGGCGGCGAGCGCGATGGTGGCCACCGCGATCACCGCGACGAGGGCACGGAGAACCAGGCCGCGGGAGAACCAGCGCCGCTGCCCCAGCACGCCGGGGAGGAGCGGCGGACCGAGAGCTGAGCCCGGTGCGTCACTGGCCGAACGCACATCCGGTCAGATTGTGACCGCCCGCCGAGACCGGGGCGGGACGGCGGGTAGTTCCCACTCATGCCCGCAGCCGCGACCCCAACCACCGCCCGATGATCCTCACGCTGGCCGTTCTCGCCGCGCTCCTGCTGGCCTTCGCCGCCCCGGGCCTGATCGCCGCCTATGAGCGCCGGCAGCGCCGCCGCGAGCGCGGGCGAAGCGAAGTCGAGCCCGCCTGGTGGCCGCAGTTCGAGCGCGAGTTCCACACCTACGTCCGCCGCCTGGAGGCACAGCGCCGGCATCCCGGCGCCAGCTCCAGGGACCGCTCGAGCGGCTCGGCGGACGGCGCCTGAACGGCCGCCCGCGGGGGGAACCGCTGCGCGTGCGGCTCGCTCGCGCGGCCCGCACAACAGGCGGGTTTGAGCGCCGCTGCTGCGGGCAAGCACCATCTGGTCGAACAAGGAGGCAACGGGAGATATGAACACGAGCCAGATTCTTCAGCGCGGCGGCGGCCTCGTCCGCGACGGCGTGCGCCTGGCCGAGCGGCTCGGCCGTCGGGTGGCCAGCGACGCCTACGGAGTCATCAAGGAGGCGCAGCACATGCGGCCCGCGGCCAAGCCGGAGATGGATGACGCCACCCTGGCCCACAAGGTGCAGAGCGAGATCTTCCGCGGCACGCGGATCGCCAAGTCCTCGGTGAACGTCAACGTGGTCGACGGCGTCGTCTGGCTGCGGGGCGAGCTCAAGCGGCCGGAGCAGATTCGCCGGCTGGAGGAGCGGGCCCGGGCGATCCCCGAGGTGCGCGGAGTGGAGAACCTGCTTCACCTGCCAAGGACACCGGCACCCACGCGGGCCGACACGCCGAAGCGCCAGCAGCGCACGCGCTCCTCGACCCGGCGCCCGACGCCGCGGCGCACCGCCGGACGCATCAGCGACGACCGCACCGACGCGATCGCGCGCGAGGGGGAGCCGGCGCCCGCCGAGCACGCCCGCGCCCGCCGCGGCCGCACGCCCGCTCCGCTGGGGGCCCGGGAGAGCGCCCCATCAGCCGCCCGGCCGGCCACCGAGGGCGCAAGCGTCGCCGCTGGCCCCGGGGCCGGGCAGACGGACACGCCAGCCACCGCCCCAACAGGGGTGACCTCCCCGGAGGAGGGCAGCAGCACCTCCAGCTAGTCGTCGCGCCTCTCGCTCCCGTGCGCTGCCGCGGGCGCGCGGCCGGCTGTCGATACCGCGGGTGGGCGTCGGGCGCACGTGGGGTCGTGGCCGGCGCGCTCGCTCTGGCCCGGGTGTCCGCTGCGGTCCGGGTGTCCGCCGTGGCCCGGATGCCCGCTGTGGTCCGGGTGTCCGCTGCGGTCCGGGTGTCCGCTGCGGTCCGGGTGCCGACTGCGGTGGCCGGAGCGCTCGCTGCTGCTGAAGTGCCGGCGGCGCGGTCGGTCGCCCGCCGCCGGCACCCGCTCTCGCCGCGCCGCCGCCGAACGGGTGCTCAGCGCCGAACGGGTGCTCAGCGCCGGACGCGTGCTGAGCGCGATTCCGGCCAGCACTGCAGCCGCCCCCACCAGCTGGCGCGCCCCGACCGGCTCGTGGAAGGCCAGCCAACCCGCGGCCGCTCCCACCACCGGCTCGAGGTTGACGAACGCCCCGGCCAGGGACGCCGGTAGGCGAGCCTGGCCGAAGGCGAACAGCCAGAAGGGCAGCACCGTCCCCACCAGGGCAAGCGCCACCACCGCCACCACCGCGGGGAGATGGGCGGGGGCGGAGGGCATCGGCTCCTGCAACAGCGAGACCGCAAGGGCAAGCAGCGCGGCGGCGCCAAACTGCACGGCCGTCACCGCGGCCGGGTCGCGGCCGCGCAGGACGCGGGGCTGAAGCGCGATGAACACCGCCGACAGGGTCGCCGAGGCGAGCACGAGCAGGTCGCCACGGGTGGTCGCGCCACCTCCGTGGCCGCCGGCGACCAGGGCGACGCCGGCAAGCGAGAGCAGATAGCCGACCCACACCGAGCGCCGCCGCACGGGCTGGCCCTGCACGGCCGCGATCAGCGCCACCACCACCGGCACGGTCCCGACCAGCAGCGCGGCGTGGCTGACGCTCGTGGCCCTGATCCCGGCGTTCTGGAGCACGACCACGCCCCCAAAGCCGAGCGCTCCCGCCGCGGCCACCGGCGCCGCCAGCGCGGTGCGCAGGCCGCGGCGGCCGGCGCAGGCCAGCAGCGGGGCGGCGACCGCGAAGCGCACCACCGTCAGCCAGCCCGGAGTCAGCCAGCCGAGCGCCAGCTTGGAGACCGGGATCGTGAGGCCCCAGAGCGTGCCGGCGGCGGCAACGGCCGCGATCGCTGTGCCGGTGCGGTTCATCTTCATGAGCACGATGATGATGTGCAAGGAGCACGTTCACCGCCCTGCTCAGCCGAGTTGTCGGCTATCACGATATAAAATTGCGCGAGTTGGCCGACCAGCTTGATTTAATTGATATGAAGCTGCTGCACGAGCTGCAGCTTGACGCGGACCGCCCGAATGTCGAACTCGCCCGTCTTGTCGGCCTGTCTCCGGCCGCCACCCTGCACCGGGTCCGCCGCCTGAAGAGCTCCGGAATCGTGCGGCGCGTGGTGGCGCAGCTCGATCCCGCCGCGGCCGGCTTTCCCCTCCAGGTCTACGTCGCGGTGACCCTCCAGCGCCACGACGAGGCCAGCCATCTGCGGTTCGCCGAGGCGGTGCGGGCGATGCCCGAGATCGTCGCCGCCGACTGGGTCTCCGGCGAAACCGACGCGATGCTCACCGTGGTGGCGCGTCAGGTGCCCGAGCTGCAGCGCCTGCTGATCCGCCTCTCCACCCGCGGTGGCGCCGCTCGGGTGGTGACGCTGCTGCGCCTGGAGGAGCTCAAGCCGGCCTCGCCGCTGCCGCTGGGTCCCTCCGAGTGAGGCTCACGCGCACCCCCGGGAGCCGAGGGAGCCCGCTGCGGCGCACGCGCACGCGCCGAGGAGCGTGATCCTCAGTCCAGGCCCTCGGTGAGGAAGCCGATCAGCCCCGAGAAGTAGGTTTGCTGATCGTCGTACATCGCCAGGTGGCTTCCCCGCGGGCAGTGGAGGTGGCGCCCGCGCGGCAGTCGCTCGGCCATCGCTCGCATGTGGGCAGGGTCCATCGTGTCGTGGCGGGCGCCGATCACCAACGTGGGCACCCCGATCGAGTCGAGCTCGTCGAACCGGCTCCACCGCGCGAGCTTCGCCTGCGCCGCGATCCCCAACTCGCTGGGCCCCTGCATCGACACGTAGATCGCCGGATTGATCGCGGCAAACGCGCGCCGGACCGGGTTGGGCCACTGGGCCAGCGGGATGCGCAGGATGTGGTGGACGTAGTGGTGCTGGTAGAGCAGCTCCATGTAGCGCGGATTCTCGATCTCGCCCGCCGCCTCGAGCGCCTCGATCTCCCGCAGCGCCTCCTGGTCCATGCTCGGCTTGAGCACGCGCTCGGCATAGGCGTTGTAGGCGGGGACGTCGGCCATCATGTTGGAGATCACCAGCCCCCGGAGCGCGCTCGGGTGCGCAAGCGCGTATTCGATGGCCAGGATTCCGCCCCACGAGTGGCCGTAGAGCACGAAGCTGTCGGGCTCCAGCCCCAGCACCGCCTGACCTGCTCGACCTCGTCCACGAACCGCTCGAGCTCCCACAGCGCGCTCTCCTGCGGCTGGTCGCTGAAGGCCGACCCGAGCTGGTCGTAGTAGTAGTACTCGATACCCGCCGCCGGCAGGTAGCTGTCGCACGCCAGCAGGTACTCATGGGTGGCGCCGGGGCCGCCGTGCAACAGGAGGACCTGCCGCCTGGGGTTGTTGCCGACCCGCTTGGTCCACACCTGGAAGGTGCCGGCGGGCGTCTCGATCGGGATCATCCGCACGCCTCCGGCCAGCGCGTCAGCGCGGCCCGAGTAGTCCAGGTACTCACAGATCGGCCGCATCCAGAGCAAACATATTCCCGGCGGGGAGGGCTCGGCAAGCGTAGACTGGCGGTGGGCGCACATCCGAGTGCGCCGCGTCTAGCGAGGGAGAGGGGCTGGGATGAGAAGGCGAGGACGGGTCGGGCTCGCGGTGATCGTGGGTGCGGTGCTGGCGGCCGGATGGGCGAGCGCAGGGGCGGCGACCGCGGCAGGATCGCCGGCGCGCTGGTCGGCGCCCTCGAAGGTCCCCGGGATAGGGATGCTGCGTGCGGTCTCCTGCGCGACCCCTGACTTCTGCATGGCGGTGGGTGGACGCCAGGCGGTGGTCTACCGCTCGGGATCCTGGCGGCGTCCGTGGACGATCGACAGGCATGGAAGCCTCAATCTCGGCCTGCTCACCGTCTCGTGCGTGGCGACGTCGTTCTGCGCCGCCGGCGATGGCGCCGGACGGGTGTTCCTCTACGACGGCACCCGCTGGTCGGCGCCCCGGCTGGTGGCGGGCGCCGGACTCGCGCAGCTCTCCTGCGCCACGCGCAGCTTCTGCGGCGCCCTCGACATCCGCGGCGAGGTCGCCTTCTACGACGGCCACAGTTGGTCTTCGCCCCGGCGGCTTGCCCCCGCCAGCCAGCCTTCGCTGATCTCCTGCCCGCTGGCGGGCTTCTGCCTGGCGCTCGACTTCACCCAGGCCTACCGGCTCTCCGGCCGCTCCTGGCTCGCCGCCGGCTCGATCAACCCCTCCCCGCCACCGGAGGGCTCAGAACCGGACGTGGCCAGCGCCCTCTCCTGCCCGGGACGGCGCTTCTGCGCCAGCCTGGACGACTTCGGCGACGCGTTCACCTGGACGGGCGGGCGCTGGTCGCGCGCCCACCGGTTCGACCCCACCCTGCTGGCCGGGACAGACGCCGTCTCGTGTGCGACGCGAACCTCCTGTCAGGCGGTCGACGGCAACGGGTATGAGTCCCGCTGGAATGGCCGCCGGTGGTCCCCCCGGCGGCGGATCGATCCGGCCGCGGCACTCCTCGCGGCGGTTTCCTGCCCAACCGCACACTTCTGCCTGGCGGTCGACTTCCGGGGTCGCGCGCTCATCTACCGGTAGGCAGCTCGCGCGCTCATCTACCGGTGGGGAGTCGCGCGCTCATCCACCGGGGCGATGCCTACCCCTACCGGGTTGGGGTGGGTGCTAGGGTCGGGGCATGCCGGAGGGCGAGAGTCCCACCCGCGGCTACACCGCCAGCAAGGAACAGCTTCTCGGCCGCCTGCGCCGGATCGAGGGCCAGGTTCGGGGGATCGAGCGGATGGTCGAGGAGGACCGCTACTGCATCGACATCCTCACCCAGATCTCAGCCGCGCAGGCGGCGCTGGACAAGGTCGCGCTCGGCCTGCTCGACGGACACGCCCACACGTGCGTGATCGGCGCCGAGCCCGAGCACCAGGACGCGCGCACCGAGGAGATGATGTCGGCGATCGCCCGGCTGCTGCGGCGGGGGTGAGGCCCAACTCGCGCTCACTCGGCCCGGCTGCTGCGGCGGGGGTGAGGCCCAACTCGCGCTCACTCGGCCCGGCTGCTGCGGCGGGGTTGAGGCCCAACTCGCGTTCACATCGGCTCCTTGATCCCGCGGCGGATCAAGGACAGATTGACCGGATAGGCGCTCGCGAAGCCCAGCAGCATCCCGACCTGCATCAGCAGCCAGTAGGCGGGGCTGTCGGGGCGCAGGTGCGCGGGGGCGGGAAACAGCACGAAGTACGTCAGCGCCATCCACCCGAACAGGCCGATCTCGAACGATGTCAGCGACAGCGCGTCGGCTTTGAGCGCCGCCACGATCCCCTCGCGCAGCCCCAGGCCGCGCATCGGCGCGATCGAGAAGTACTGAAAGGCGATCCCCAGGCCGAATGCCAGCGCGTAGTCGGCAAGATATTCCGGCCACAGCGTCGCGCCGGCCAGCGTCGCGCCGATCGCGAAGATGAGCCACTCGCCGATGATGTCCCCGAGCGTGCAGCCGGCCCCGCAGTGGCTCACCGCCACCCCGGTCGAGACCCCCTCGCCGTAGTCGGGCTCGCGGCCGGCGCGCGCGGCAAAGGCGGGGCTGGCGAGCCGGCCGTAGCGGCGGTAGGACCACAGGCCGAGCGGGCCGGCGTACAACGCGGTGACCGGCCAGACGATCTCCATGATCCACATCCTCTGCCGATGCCCGCGGCCGAACACATCGACCAGGATCATGGCCGCGCACAAGAACGCCACCCCCAGGGAGACCCATGCCAGCAGATCAAGCCACAGCGGCGCCATGCCCCGACCATACCCCTGGGGGGTACGGGGAAAAACCCCGGGGGTAGCGGGAAAACCCTCGGACGGGCGACGGCCGTGGGGCCGCTCAGTGGCCGGGGAAGGGCCGCCGGCGCTGCTCGAGGTTCTCGATCTGCAGAAGCTCATCCCCCTGGTGGTCGACCTGCAGGGTGGTGTGCTCCAGCGCGAAGCGCTCGTGGAGCATCGCCTCGATCCTGCGCCGGGCGGCGTGACAGTCGCCCTCCCGACTGACCAGCACGTGGGCGGACAGGGCCGGGAATCCCGAGCCGACCTCCCACACGTGCAGATCGTGCACCTCCACCACCTCGGCGACGGCGGCGATCGCCCGGCCGACCTCGTCCGGATCCACGCCGCGCGGCGCCGCCTCCAGGAACACGCGGCCGGAGTCGCGCAGCAGCCCCCAGGCCGCCCTCAGCATGATCGCGGCGATCAGCAGCGAGGCGATCCCGTCCGCCCGGCGAAAGCCGGTGGCGAGGATCACCCCCCCGGCGATCGCCGTGGCGATGAACCCGAACAGGTCGGTGAGGATGTGCTGAAAGGCCCCCTCGACGTTCATGCTCTGCCGGTCGGCGCGGCTCAGCGTCCATGACGCCGCCAGGTTGACGACGATTCCGGCCAGCGCGACCGCCAACACCGCCGTCCCGACCACCGCCGGCGGGGCGAGCAGCCGACGGATGCCCTCATAGACGATGAACAGCGCCAGCACCAGCAGCGTCGCGCCGTTGAACTGCGCCGAGAGCACCTCGGTCCGCTTCAGGCCGTAGGTCATTGCCCCCCGCGCCGGGCGCCGCGCGAGGCGCACCACGACCAGCGACAGCCCAATCGCCGCTGCATCGGTGAGCATGTGCGCGGCGTCCGAGAGCAGCGCCAGCGACGAGGCGAGGATCCCGACCGCCACCTCGACGCCCACGAACCCCACGATCAGCGCCAGCGCGACCGCCAGCTTCCCGAAGTCAGCGTCCGCGCTGATCCCCGGCGCCAGCCCGTGACCATTGCCGCCGTGGCCGTGGTCATGAGGATGGGCGTGGGTGTGAGCGGGAGCGTGGGCGTGACCGCGGGCATGGGCGTTGCCCTGAGGTGCCTGCTCGCGCCCCCGGGGCATCAGCGCGTCCAGCGCCCCCCGCCGCAACCGCCCCGCCAGCGCCCCCTGCCCTCCAGCCGCGAGAACCCCCCACCGCCCTCCAGCCGCCGGCCAACCGGCTCAGCACACGGTGGGGCCAGGCAGAGCAGCTCGCGACGGCCATCAGCCATGCCCCACCAGCCTAACGTGCGGGTGCTGTCCGTTCAGCGACGATCGCCTTCAGCGGCCGCTCGCGCCGCCCGAGCCGCTGGCCACGAACTCTGGATGGCGTCTCTGCGCCGGCGGGCGCGCGGCAGCGCCTACCGTCCGGCTCTGCGGCGCATCCGCCGCGCGGCCATCCGCTGGAGCAGCACGCCGAGCTTGTCGCCGGTGGTTTGCGGCTGCGGCACAAGCCCGATCTGCCGGGCTACCGCGGTTGTGTCGAAGTACTCGGTCACGTGCGAGAGCCGCTCGCCGGAGAACTCCCAGATCGAGACGCCGGCCATCTCGACCGGCTGGTTGGTGGGCGCGAAACCGGGCGGGTCGGCCCTGCCCGTCATCGTCCCCTGTCCGCGCCAGCGCTGAACGGCGCGCTCGCCGTCCACTGACACGAACAGGTCAGTGGTGTGGAAGTGGAGGTCCGGGATCGTCGCCCAGGCCCGCTCGCACTCGGCCCGGATCTGCGCGTGGCCGCGGGCGATTCCATCCGGGTAGATGAGCGGCATCTCCCATACGCAGTCCTCGGTGTGGCAGGCGAGGAATCCGGCGGCGTCGTGCGCGTGCCACGACGCCTCGTAGCGTTCGACAAGACCGTGGAGGAACTCGGCGTCCAGCCCTGCCGGGCGAGCGCCTTCGCCTGTGGCCATATCGTCTCCCCGTTGCTCGGTGCAGGATGAACGGATGCTCTGGGCGCGCTGGTCAGCCAGTGCGCCTCGCAGCGCATGATCCGGAAGCTCAGCCCATGTGCAGCAGCGGATGGTCGAGCCCGTGCTCGGCGCACAGGGGCTGGACGCTTTCCGGTCTGAACTCGAGCCCGTAGCGGGCGCCGATGGCACCCAACTTCCCGGGTTGGAAGTCCGGCGCCCCCATCGCCGCCGCGGCCTCCTCGAAGAACCGCTCGAAGCCACCGGGGGAGATGATCTCGAGGATCCGGCAGGGAGCCTCGCCGGCGTTCCAGAAGGTGTGCCACTGCTCACGCGGCTTGAACACCAGATCGCCCTGCTCGGCTTCGATCACCTCGTCGCCCAGCTGCGCGCCCATCCGACCCTCGAGCACGTAGCTGTACTCGTCCTCGCGCGCGTGGCGGTGCAGCGGCGCGGCCAGCGTGCGCGGCGGCATCGGATGCTCGACCAGCGACACACCGCCGCCCGACTCCTCGGCGAAGATCATGAACCTCACCCCGAGGGGGCCGAGGGCGACCGCCTTGCCTTCGGTCGGTCCCAGCTTGCGGGGTGCCTGTGAGGCGTCAAAGCGCCGCAGCCCACCGGTCAGTGCCGCTTCCATTGCAAGCTCCTTTTGATTGAACACCCAGGTGCGTCGATTTTAGGCGCGTCCTGGCCCCATGTCAAGATTCGCTGATCACCAGTGAGCAGCGAAATAGGCGGCCGTATCGCAAGCGCGCACGCGCCCAGCATGAGGCCCAGACGCGGCTGCGGATCATCGAGGCGGCGGTTGCCCTGCACGGAACGGTCGGTCCGGCCCGGACGACGATCAGCGACGTGGCGGCCATGGCCGGTGTCCAGCGCGCGACCGTCTATCGTCACTTTCCCGATCAGGAGTCGCTGTTCGCGTCGTGCTCGGCGCACTGGGCAAGCCTCAACCCCCCGCCCGATCCCACGGCCTGGCGGACGATCCCCGACCCCGACGAGCGCCTGCGCGCAGCGCTCGGCGAGCTCTATGACTGGTATGAGTGGGCCGAGCCGATGCTCGCCAACGTGTTCCGCGACCTGCCCGCCGTGCCGGCGATGGGCGATGCGTTTGCGCGGTTCGAGCAGCGCTTTGGCGAGCTGCGCGCCGCCCTCCTGGACGGGCGCCGCGCCGGGCGCCGCGCCCGCGCTCGCACTCGCGCGCAGGCGGCGATCGCCCACGCCACCGAGTTCGGCACCTGGCAATCGCTCGTCCGCGCCCAGGGCCTGCCGGCGCGGGAGGCGATCGAGCTGATGGTCGCCCTCGTCGACGCGGCAGAGCAGGACGATCGCTTCACCCGGCGGCGAAACCCGCGGGGATAGGCGCCGCTGCAAACGCTCGCGCGCTTCATCGAAAGCCTCGGCCGCATCCTCATCAGTGAGCGCAGCCCGCGGCCGGGTGAGCCAGGAGAGCGCGGTGACCGCCTGCGCTAGCTTCACCACATGACGCGAGCGCGTGGCGTTCTCCCAGAACGAATCGACGGTGGGGACGGGCTCCTGCTGCGTCGCTGGACGCCGAAGGACGTTGAGGCGCTCGGGCGCGCGATCACCGAGAGCGTCGATCACCTCCGGCCCTGGATGGGGTGGATCGCCCAGGAGCCCATGTCGATCGAGGACCGCCGTGCCCGGCTCGAGGAGTGGGAACGCGACTGGAGTCGTGGCGGTGACGTCCTCCTCGGCATCTTCCTCTTTGACCGGCCGGTCGGTGGTTGCGGGCTGCACCGCCGGATCGCACCCGACGGCCTTGAGATCGGCTACTGGGTTCACCCGGGCTTCACGCGCCGCGGCCTGGCCACCGGGGCGGCATCGCTTCTCACCGATGCCGCGCTTGCCCAGCCTGACATCAGCCACGTTGAGATTCACCACGACAAGGCGAACGTGGCCAGCGCGGGGATCCCCCGCAAGCTCGGATTTCAGTTCATAGGGGAGCAACGCGACGAGCCGGAGGCGCCAGCCGAGCTGGGGATCGAGTGGCGATGGCGGATGCACAAGCAGCTGTGGCAAGCGCGCGGTGCCCGCGACGCGCCAGAGCGGCCGGAGCAGCAGGCCGACCTCGACACCGTCCTGATCGGAGGTCCAGAGAAGAGGCCGATCGTCCTGGTCGAGTACGACCCCAACTGGCCGGCACGCTTCGAGTGTGAGCAAGCCCGGATTCACGAGGCGCTGGGCGGGGCAGCAATTCGCATCGAGCACATCGGTTCCACAGCGGTGCCCGGATTGGCGGCAAAGCCGATTGTTGATGTCCTCGTGACGGTCGCCGACCCCGATGACGAGGAGGCATTCCTACCAGCGCTGACGGCGGCGGGATATGAGCTTCGCGTGCGCGAGCCAGGACATCGGATGTTCCGAACCCCCGAACGCGACGTGCACGTGCATGTCTGGCGGGATTCCGATCCCGAGGTTGAGCGCTACCTACGCTTCCGAGATCTTCTGCGTCGCTCGCCAGCCGATCGACGCACCTACGAGCAGCTCAAGCGAGAGCTGGCGCAATTTGAATGGGCAGACACAAACCACTACGCGGACGCCAAAACTCCCCTGATCGAGCAAATCCTGGCCGGCCAGCAGCACCGCAGTCGCGGCTCACTATGAAAGCTCAGGCCGGGGTGCGGAGCCGGTAGCGCCCTCTGATCGACCGCCTCGATGATGGTCTGCGCCGGCTGACGCTGACGGCCACGGGCGGGGCGGGCACCCAGCCCCGGGTGGGCGAGAGCTCGGTCCCTGCTTTCGGCGAGCGCGGCAATCTGCTCATCGGCCGAAAGCCGCAACTGCCCGCCATGCGCGCCGCGGCCATCGGCGGCGCGCATGCGCCGCACCTCCGCGCGGTACTCGCCGGTCGTCAGCGTCTTCGCGCCCAACCGTTGCGCCACAAGCGCGAGCACGTAGTCGCTGTACTCCGAGGTCAGCCAGTTGCCCTGCGACTCGTTGAGCGGATGACCAAGCGCGATGAGTTGAGCGAACCGTAGGCAGGAACGCCAGCTCCAGGAACTTCGCCCAGCGCAGGCCGAGCTGTTCACAGATGGGCCGCGGCTGCAGGCGCATCCGCGAAGCGTTCGCTGAGGGGCCGGGCCTTGTCCGAGGAACGCGCACTGGTGTGCTCGGGTTCTTCGGGCTTCGACGCCTCCGCGATTTCGCGGACAGCGTGTAACGACACGAGCGACTCGAAGTCGGAAGCTGGTCGAGTATGGGGTTCCCGTCGCCGTCATCCCGACCAAGGCAGGGACCGGACCTGACGCATCCTGGATGAAGGGCCAGTTCACAGCCCGTCCGGTTCTCAGCCCAGATCAACAGAGGCGAACAGCCGCGCTCCCGCGAGCGGCTCGCTATCGCAGCGGACTAGACGGCAGCGTGAACTTTGAGCGGCGAGTAGTCTCGGCCCCGCCGAGCGGGCTGACGCTTGAACTTGACGTCCACTTCGAGACCAACTGCGTCGGCAAGGTCAACGAGTGTGTCCAGCGTGGGGTTCGCGCCGTTCCCGCTGAGTAGCCGGGAGACAGCCGATGGCTTTCGCCCCATCCGCCGGGCAACTTCGGCCTTCGCAAGGCCAGCTTCCTTGCGCGCCTGCTCGATGATGTGCATGACTTCGGCCGTGTTCTTGACCTTGGCGAGCCGGCGCTCGAACTCTGCCCGGTCCTCGGGAGACTGCAGCTGCTCATCGAGGAACAGCTCGAATGCCTGGCCGGCGATGGGGGTTCTCGTGGTGTCGGTGCTCATGGTGTTCTCCTTATCGGCTCCCAATCATCGTAACATAAATGTGATGCTCAGGGTTGCTTTTTCATGAGCGACGCTGGGACGTTTGGGGGCAGGAGAATCCGGCGGGTGGCTTCGTAGTCCTTACGGTATGACTTCGCTTGGTCGTAGACACTCTGGTCCATCCTTGACTGGACCTTCTTCTCGCCACCGGAGATAAGCACCAATGCCGGGGCGTCCAATCCGTGCTCTTCGGCATGGCGGTCAAGAAAGCAGAAGAGGCGGTAGAGCATTCCGTCGTGCTCGTCGCGGGCTTCGTGGAAGCCCTTCATGTCGTCCTTCATCGCGTGCCACATGTTGCTCGCAGGAAAGCTGGGGGGAGGCCCATCACGAACGGCCACGACGATGGCGAGCAGCTGAAGACGGACCGATTGCGGGCAGCTGAGCAGGAACGTTCTGGCCGGTACTGCATCCCTGGCCGTCCTGTACATGACGAGCGCCCACCCCTTCGACGGCGCGCCTCGCGCCCCTTTTTGTGGAGCCTTGGCGGCGATCTTCGCGCGACGCCCGTTCCTGCCTGATGGGCTCATCTCGGCATCACCGTATCCGCAGCCGCGGACCTGTACAGCCCGTCAACTTCTTTGTGCAGATGGCGAAACGGGCCTCGCCTGCGACCAGTGCGCCGATGGGGTCCCGGACGGTGCCTGCTTGCCGCGACCCAGACGCCAACGCGAAAACGATGCTTCAAGGCCCGGATGGCGAGGGCCTAACCCAGGAGGAGCTCGCCGAGGCCATCGGCGTCGGCGAGCTCCGGCGCCTGCTAGAGCGCAACGTGGCCGACAACCCCGGCCTTCGCTATCTCACCAACGCCGCGCTCGCGCTCGGCGTCGACCTCGATGCCCTCATCGGGCTCGAGTGGCGGCAGTGGAAGGGCTTCGACCGTCTGCACGCAAAGCCACCCGACCCCGTTGAGTTCTGGCGCCGGGCATATCCGGCTGGGCAGGCGTACCTGACAAACTTCGCAGGCGGGGCATCATCGGCTGAAACGGCGCCGATTCGTCTGTTTCTGCAGGCGCTCCACCGCGTGTGCGCGCGCCGGTGCCCGCGCCGCGCGATGAACACGTTTAGCCTGGTCAAGGCCGACCGCTGGCTGTGGCGCGGCCTGCGCCGCGCCTGCGACCTCGACCGTCGCTACGGTCGCCGGCGCGGGTGCGGGTGCGGCCAACTGGCCAGTGGGCCGTGGAGGACTCGAACCTCCAACCTTGGGATTAAGAGTCCCCTGCTCTACCAGTTGAGCTAACGGCCCGGGGGAAGCTCGATGTTAGCCGTCGTCGCGCGCCTGCGGGGTGCGCCCGGCCGGCGGCTTTAGCGCGGGCCCTCGGCGGCGGCCCGCCGGGCGGGGTGCGCCCGGCCGGCGGCTTTAGCGCGGACCCTCGGCGGCGGCCCGCCGCGCGGGGTCCGCTCGACTCCGCGCAGCTCGCTCGACTCCGCGAGCTCAGCACTCCTGGCGAATCAGCGACGGCTGGGTCTTGGCGGCGTTGATCTGGCTCTTCAGCGTCGCCTGCTGGGCCTTGGGGGTGAGCGACAGCGCCCGGCTGAGCGCCAGGTCGCCCTTGCGCGTCTGGTTGGCGGCGTAGGCGGTGGCGGCCAGGCAGGCGTAGCCCAGCTGGCTGGGGCTGGCTGCCGTCTCCGCCTCCCAGGCCGCGGCGGCACCGGCGTAGTTGCCCAGGGCCGCATAGGCGCGGGCGGCGAGAATCGCCACGTTGGGATCGGGAGACTTCACCACCTGGAGATAGCGCTGCCAGGCCTGGGTGGTGGCGGCCAGCTCGCGCTTTCCCGACGCGGTGAACGCGCCGGTGGTGGAGTTGTAGTTGCCGGCCTCGCCAGCCGCCGTCCAGCGCGCCTGCACAAGCTGCGCCCACGCCGATGCGTTGCGCGGGTTGGCCCTGACCGCCTTCAGCGCCGCCTGCTCCTGCTGGCTCACCACCTGACTCTGGCCGTTGCCGGACCCGTTGCCGGTGAACGCGTTGAGCAGCCCGCCGATGCCGTTGCCGGTGCCCACGCCGACGCCGATCAGGCCGACGACCATGATCAGCGCCAGCGCCAGGTACACGCCCTGCACGGCGCGCCGGCGGCCACGGCTGCGGAGATCGAACAGCATCGCCTACGAGGGTATCTTCAGGCCGCTGTCGAACTGGCTGGTGGCCTCGGCGGCGGCGCGCGCGGCCGCCCGCCGATCGGCGATCTTCAGCAGCACGATGCTGACCAAAAACAGCAGCACCAGCGGGAGCGTCTCAAGTCCCGTGGTGACCGGATCGGCACCCGGCATGGCGGCGGCGATCACGGCGATGATCACCACCGCATAGCGCCAGTGGCGGGTCAGGGTGTTGCCGTCGATCACCCCCAGCCGGTGGAGCGCCAGCAGCCCCAGGGGGAGCTGGAAGGCCACGCCGATGGCCAGCATCGTCAGCACCTCGAACGAGTAGTAGGCCTTGGCCTGCACCAGGGTGTCGAACTCCTGGCTGTTGTAGCCCTGCAGGAAGTGCACCGCCGGGGGGAGCACGACCGCGTAGGCGAACACGATCCCGGCCACGAACAAGAGCGGCGCGGCGATCATCACCGGGAAGGCGGTACGCCGCTCCTGTGGGTTGAGCGCCGGGATCACGAAGCCGTACGCCTCGTAGATCAGGACCGGCAGCGCGAACAGCAGCGCGAAGTAGGCGGCCACCGCCACGCTGGTCATGAACGGCTCGCCCACGCCGATGGTGATCGGCTTCTCCTGGGTCTGCAGGCTCCGGGGCAGATCCCGGGCGGCGGTGGTGAAGTCCCGGGCGGCCAGCGCGGCCTTCTCTCGAATCGAGGCCGGCAGGGCGGAGGAGGCGGCCAGCGCGCGGTCGAACTGGGCCTGGGCGAGGTCGGCCTCCCGCTGCCTGGCCGAGGCGTTGGGCACGGCGGCCAGACCGTGCTGGCCGGCCACCGTCGAGACGCGCGGGAGGGCCCGGTTGAGCACGTGGATCAGCGCCGAGTTCTGCCAGAAGCACACGCCGAAGGCCACCAGCAACGCGACCAGGCAGACGATCAGGCGCGAGCGCAGCTCGTCGAGGTGATCGACGACGCTGAGGCGGTCTTCGTGGCCGATCGGCCGCAGGACCCTCGCCACGCCCGGTGCTCCCCGGCCCGGCTAGGAGCGCTGCTCGGAGGATCCCGCCTCGGCCGAGGCCACCCCCGTCGAAGGGGCGTGGGCGGCGGAGCTGGCGGCGGGGGGCGCGGGCGAGGCAGCCGGCTGGCCGCCCGCCGGCTCGGCAGCGGTCTGGGTGGGGATGCTCTGGGTGGGAGCAGCCGCGCCCAGCGCCGGGCGCTGCTCCTCCTCATCGCGCGAACTCCCGCTGATCGAGTCCTTGAACTCGCGCAGCCCCTGGCCGAGCGAACGGCCCAGCAGCGGCAGCCGCTTGGGCCCGAAGATCAAAAGCGCGACCACGAGGACGACGATTAGGTCTGTAACCGGATTTCGGAACATTGACACGGCCTCCTGACCGGGGCTCCCAAGGTTAGCGACAGACCGCAGTTTCCGGGCTGAATGCGCTCAAGCCGCCGCCCGGGACAGCCGATAGAACCGCTTGGGAGACAGGTCAGTTGGAAGATCACGGCCCTCATCACTCGGTTCAGCGGATCGTCCTGCCCAGCGGCCGGAAGATCGAGGTCGTGCGCTTCAACCAGGAGTCGGCGGCGCAGACCCATCGCCCGCTGCACATCTGCCGGCGCTGCAGCGCCCCGCTGGTCCAACCGATCGACTGGGCCGAGGCCGGCGAGGAGCGCTGGCAGCTTGAGCTGCTGTGCCCCAACTGCGGCTGGAGCACGGTGGGCGTCTTCAACCAGGCCGAGGTGGAGGCGCTCGAGGACCGGCTGGAGGAGGGGCTCTCGGAGATGCTGGCCGACCTGCACCGCCTCGCCCAGGCCAACATGAGCGAGCAGGTGGAGCGCTTCATCACCGCGCTGAACGCCAACCACATCCTCCCGGAGGACTTCTGAAAATCTAAATGCCTGGCCGAGAAACCGGCCTATGCGGCCGGTTTCTCGGCCAGGCTCGGTTTGACGCCGGCCGGCGCGGTGCGGCGGTCAGGTGTAGCGCTCCACCACCCCGTCGGCCACCAGCTCGAGCGCCGCCCGCTGGCGGTCCGGCAGGGGCGGGAGCGCCCGCTTGGCCGCGCGGACCAGCGCCAGCGCGTGCGCTCGGGCGTCCTCCAGGGCGCCGGTGGCGGCGATCCGGTCGCACACCGCCGCCGCCCGCGCGGGCGTGGCCACCTCACGCAGATCGAGCCCGGCCAGCTCGGGGTCGCGCAGGGCGGCCACGATCAGCGGCAGCGTGACGGTGCCGTCCAGCAGGTCGGCGCCGCGGGGCTTGCCCGTCCGCTCGGGCGGCCCGGTGACATCCAGCACGTCGTCGAGGATCTGGAAGGCGAGCCCGATCTGCTCGCCGAAGCCTCCCAGCTCCGCCACGGCGCCGCCGGCCAGCAGCGCGCCCAGCTCGCAGGCGGCGCGAAACAGCACGGCGGTCTTCAGCCGGCAGCGCTCCAGGTAGCGCTCGATCCCCAGCCCGGAGGCGAACGCGTCCGCGCGCTGCATCACCTCGCCGGCGGCCAGCTCCTCGGTGGCCCGGGCCAGCACCCGCACCGCCTGCACCGAGCCGCCGGCGGCCAGCTCCGCGAACGCTCGGGAGAAGAGCAGGTCGCCGGTGGCGGTCGCCATGCTCCGTCCGCCGGCCGCGAACACGGTGGGGTGGCCCCGGCGCAACGGGGAGCCGTCGAGCACGTCGTCGTGGATCAGCGTCGCCCCGTGGATCAGCTCCACCGCCACCGCCGCCCGCAGCAGCCCGTCGCTCTCCGGCGGCGGGGCGCCCGCGGCCAGGAACACGAGCAGCGGGCGCAGGCGCTTGCCTCCGGCGGTGATCGTCTGCCCGGCGTAGTGGGCCAGGAGCCGCCCGTGGCCGGCGACGAGCTCGTTCATCCGCCGCTCGGCGCGCTCGAGCAGCCGTACGACCGGCTGGCCGCCCAGGTCAACCACCGTCTGCACCGCCGTCGCGCTCACCGCTCCGACACTACCCCCACATGCAGAGCGATGATCCCGCCGGCGGTCAGCCGGTAACGGATCTCACGCAGCCCACTGCGCGCCATCAGCGCCGCCAGCTCGGCCGGGCCGGGGAACCGGCGCACGGAGCTGGGCAGGTAGGCGTAGGCATCGGGGTCGCCGGCCAGCCGCCCGAGGGCCGGCACCAGGCGGTCGAACCACAGCCTGAAGAAGAGCGACAACGGCGGCCGGCTGGGGCTGGTGATCTCGAGGATCACCACCCGGCCTCCGGGCCTGACCACCCGCACCATCTCGGCCACGCCCCGCTCGAGGTTGGCGAAGTTCCGCGCCCCGAAGCCGACCGTGGCGGCGTCGAACGTGCCGTCCCGGTACGGGAGCTCGAGCGCGTTGGCCAGCTCGAAGCGCACCCGGCCCGCGGTCGCCTGGCCGACGGTCGCCTGACCCGCGGTCGCCTCACCCACGGGAGCCGGACCCGCGGTCGCCGGCATCCGGGGGGTGGCCGCCTTTCGCCGCGCCAACTCGAGCATCCGCTCGGAGAAGTCCACCCCCACCACCTCGCCCGTCGGCCCCACGCGTCGGGCCAGCGCGAGGGCCAGATCGCCGGTTCCGGTGGCCACGTCGAGCGCGGTGCCGCCGCGGGGAACCGCGGCCAGCTCCGCCGCCCGCTCGCGCCAGCGGTGGTGCAGCCCGGCCGTCATCAGCGAGTTCATCCGGTCATACAGCCCGGCGATCCGGTCGAACATCGCCCGCACCTGGGCCTCCTCGAGCACCCCGGTACTCCGAGCCGGGGGCACCTGGGCGGCCGCGAGCACCCCGCGCCGTCCCGTCGGCGAGAGGTCGGTCGGTCCCTGTGTGCTCGGCGGCATGGGTCCGCGAGCCGGTGCTAGCGCAGCTCTGACAGGAAACCGACGAGGTTGTTGAACTTCTGCGGCGGCAGGTTCTTGAACGACGGCATCGGCGGCGTGGGATTGCGCAGCGTGGAGGCGATCGCCGCCGGCTCGAGCAGCGCGCCGATGTGGGTGAGGATCGGGCCGGGGCCGTTGTTGCCGTTGGAGCCCAGCTGGTGGCAGGCCAGGCATCCGGACTCCCCGACCACCGCCTCGCCGGCGTAGAAGGTCTGCTTCTGCTGGGCGGTGAAGCTGGCCGGCGGCTTGAGGTCGACGGAGTTGGGGGAGCCGGTGTTGGCGCCCGTGTAGGTCAGATAGGCCATGGCGAAGATCGTCGTCACCCCGGCGGCCAGGGCGATCGGCCGCCGCTCGATCCGCCGCTCGGGGCTGCGATCGTAGAACGGCAGCAGGAACAGCAGGATCATGCAGATGGTCGGCACCCCGATCGTCGCCATCGGCGTGAACTTCGGGACGTTGCGCATCACGCGCAGCACCTCGAACAGGAAGTAGAAGTACCAGTCGGGCCGGGGCACGTAGGTGGTGGTGGTGGGGTCGGCCTTGGGCCCGAGCTCGGCCCCGAACAGCAGCGACAGGAAGATGATCACCGCCATCACGATCACGGCCATCGTCCCGTCCTTGGCCACCGCGTAGGGGAAGAACGGCTTGCCCTCGTTCTTGAGGATCGAGTACTCCCGGAGGTAGGCCTCCTTCTGCGCCTGGTTCATCTCCGCCGCCCCCTGCTCAGACTTCCATCTCCACGCGCTCGGCCTCAAGCACCGGATCCTCGGGCTCCGGCCGGCTCCACGGCGGCGCGGTGATTCCCAGCTTGGTCACCAGGTACAGGTGGGCGCCGATCAGCGCGACGATCGCGCCGGGGATCAGCATCATGTGGATGGCGTAGAAGCGCGACAGCGTGGTGGCCCCGAACTCCGGCCCGGCGCGCAGGAAGTCCGACAGGAACGGACCGATGAACGGGCCGGTGCCGTTGATGTTGACGCCGACGATCGTCGCCCAGTAGGAGCGCTGGTCCCACGGCAGCAGGTAGCCGGTGAAGCCCATGGCCAGGGTGAGGATCAGCAGCACCACGCCGATCACCCAGGTGAGCTCGCGCGGGTACTTGTAGGCGCCGTAGAAGAACACCCGCGCCATGTGCAGGAAGATCAGGATGATCATCACCGAGGCGCCCCACTTGTGCATCCCGTGCACCAGCTGGCCCAGGAACACGTTGTCGTTGATGTTGCGGATCGACTCGTAGGCGCCACCGGCCGCGTCCGGTCGGTAGTACATGGCCAGGAACACGCCGGTGACGGCCTGGTTGAGGAACGCGAACAGCGTCGCCGAGCCGAGCGTGTAGGCCCAGTTGATGCCGCGCGGGACCTTGCGGAACAGAAGCCAGCGGATCCCGGGCGAGAGCGCCATCCGCTCATCGATCCAGTCCACCGCGGTGATCCCGCCCTCGACGGGCGAGAGCGCGCCCGACTGCGGGGGGGCGCCCGGCTTGCGGGGCCGGGGCTGGAGAACCTTGGGCAGGGGGGAAGCTGGCAGGCGCGGCATCGGCTAACCCTTCGGCAGGTTGTTGGTCGACCAGCGGGCCGGATACAGGTACTGGCCGATGCCGTCCAGCGGCTCGCCCGGGTCACGCGGAGAGAAGCGCCTAAGCTCGGAGTTGACCGAGTAGCGGGGGCCGATCTCGACCAGCCCGGTCGACTTGTTCAGGCGGGTGTAGAAGCGGTCCAGCGGCCGCACCGGCGGTCCGCCCGTCACCATTCCGCGCAGGTTGTAGACGCCACCGTGGCAGGGGCAGATGAAGCGCTGGGCGGCGTCCACCCAGCGCACCGGGCAGCCCAGGTGCATGCAGCGCGAGGAGAGCGCGATCCAGTGGTTGTACTGGTCCTCGGGCTCGGTGTCGATCGCGGGGTTGCGGGTGCGCACGTAGGCCAGCGACTTGCCCGCCTCACCGATCCCGGGAACCAGCGTGATCACCTTGGGGATGTAGTTGTCGTTGGGGAACTCCGACGGCGGGCCCACCGCCTGCCACTGGAACGGCAGCGTCTTGAACACGGGCGCCAGCGCAAAGCCGAGGGCCGGCAGCGTGAAGGCGGCCGCCGCCACCCCGCCGGCGCCGTGGGCCACCCCGGTCATGAACCGCCTCCGGGTGACGGTCTCGCCCTCGAAGGCGCCGGGGATGTTGCGGTCGGCGGTGTACTTGGATTTGGCTGCTCGACGGTTGGGCACTGCTTTCAGGGGATCGTGGGCGGCGAATTGAAGCGCGGCCCACAGGCTATCGTCAACATCGCGGCGAGCGTCACGAGACCGCCGCCGGGCGCTCACCGGCCGGGCGGCGGGCCCTCCACGCCGTCGGCCCCCCAGCCGATCGCCCGTGCGCCGGCGCGCCAGATCGACTCGGCCCGCTCCGGCTCGCCCTCGGCGTGGGCCTGGGCCAGCGCCGAGATCACGTCGGCCAGCACGTCGACCGCCTCCAGGTCCCCCAGGGCGGCCAGCCGGCTGAGGCCCAGCGCGTAGAGCTGATCGCCGAGCAAAAGGGCCAGGTCCGGGTCCTCGGTGCGCACCACCCGGGGCCGGCCGTAGTGCAGCAGCGACCCCTCGTAGATCATCTCCAGAAGCAGCTCGTACTCCGCCCGGTGCCCCGAGGCCCTCGGCCCCGAGGCGGCGATCTGCGGCGGGCCGGGCGGCGGCGGCCCATCCCCAGGGACGGGCGGCGCCAGCACCGCGGCCAACGTGCCCCCCTGCTGCTGGAGGGCTCTGACCAGCGCCTCGCTCAACCGTCGCCCTCCGGCGCGAGGGGCTTTGTTCGCCCACTCACCCCGCACCTCCGCGAACACCCCGCACCTCCGCGAACGCCGCCCGGGCCGCCTCCAGTGTCAGCTCGACGTCCTCATCGGTGTGGGCCAGGGAGGGAAACCAGGCCTCAAACTGGGAGGCGGGGGGATACACGCCGCGGCCGAGCAGCGCGCGGCAGAAGGCGCCGTAGGCGGGCAGATCGCAGGCCGAGGCCGCGGCGTAGTCCACCACCGGCCCGGCGGTGAAGAACGGGGTCAGAAGCCCCGGAACGTGCTGGACGCACACGCGCACGCCGGCCGCCTGCGCCGCCCGCTCCAGCCCGTGGGCCAGACGCTCGGTGAGACGCGCCAGGCGACGGTAGGCGGCGGCGTCCAGCAGCTCCAGGGTGGCCAGCGCGCCGGCCACCGCCAGCGGGTTGCCGGACAGAGTTCCGGCCTGATAGACGTCGCCGGCGGGGGCGATGCGCTCCATGAGCACCGCAGCCCCCCCGTAGGCGGCGGCCGGCAGCCCGCCGCCGATGATCTTGCCCAGGATGGTCAAATCGGGCAGCACGCCGTAGCGCTCCTGCGCGCCCCCGCGCGCCACGCGAAAGCCGCTGATCACCTCGTCGAACACCAGCAGCGCCCCGGTGCGGTCGGCCGTCTCGCGCAGCAGCTCGAGGAACCCGGGCGCGGGGGGCACCACCCCCATGTTGGCCGGCACCGGCTCGGCCAGGATCGCGGCCAGCTCGTGCTCGGCGGCCGCCCTCCGCAGCGCCTCGGCGTCGTTCCAGGGGACGATCACCGTGGCCGCGGCGGCCTGCGGCAGCACCCCCGGGCTGGCCGGAATGCCCTGGGTGGCCAGCCCCGAGCCCGCCTCGGCCAGCAGCCCGTCCACGTGGCCGTGGTAGGCGCCGGCGAACTTGAGCACCTTCTCGCGCCCGGTGACCGCCCGGGCCAGCCGCAGGGCGCTCATCGTCGCCTCGGTGCCCGAGGAGGTCATGCGCAGCATCTCCAGGCTGGGCACCCGGGAGACCACCTCCGCCGCCAGCACCACCTCGCCCTTGGTGGGGGCGCCGAACGTCGTGCCGTCGGTGGCGGCCGAGGCCACAGCGTCCACCACCGCGGGGTGGGCGTGGCCGGCGATCAGCGGCCCCCAGGAGCCGACCCAGTCGACGTACTCGTTGCCGTCCACGTCAATCAGCCTCGAGCCCTCGCCGCGGGCGATGAAGATCGGGTCGCGGCCGATCGCGCGCATCGCCCGCACCGGCGAGTTGACCCCGCCCGGCAGCAGCTCAAGCGCCCGGTGGTAGAGCGCGGTGGAGCGCTCGGTGGTGTGGGGCAGCGCCGTCACACGCCCGCGTGCTGGCGCTCCCAGTCCCGAAACTCCCCCGTGAAGTAGAGCAGGCGGATCTTCTTGAACTCGGTCGAGGAGTACAGCGTGGCCCGGTCGGTGATCCCGGTGTCGGCCGCGATCGAGTCCAGGATCGCGTCGCACTCCTCCTTGGAGCGGCCGTGGGCCATGGTGAACACCGAGTAGGGCCAGTCTTCGTAGGTCGGGCGCTGGTAGCAGTGCGAGATGCCGCGGAAGGCGGCCATCCGCGGGCCGAGCTCCATGATCCGCTCCTCGGGCACGTTCCACACCCCCATCCCGTTGGCGGAGAACCCGGCCCGGCGGTGGAACAGGATCGCGGCCACGCGACGCAGCAGCCGGCGCTCCTGCATGCCCTGGAGGTGGTTGAGCAGCCGCTCCTGGGAGATCCCCAGCCGGGCGGCGGCGGGCGCGTAGGGCTCGGCCACCACCGGCATGTCGCCCTGCGTGGCGCGGATCACCTCCACGTCGAACTCGTCGTAGGGTTGGGGCGCGGTCTCGGCCGGCGGCACCGCCTCCACCGCCTGGGCGAGCTCGGCGGTCGAGCCCTGCATCTCCAGGTCCATGCGGATCTTGAACAGTCTCAGGGTGGGCAGCTGCCGCACCGAGGCGGCGCCCGCCTCCCGCGCCAGCACCTCCAGGGTGCCGTCGAGGCCGAGCGGCGAGTCGGGCTCGGTGGCGATCGTGAACCAGATGTTGAACTCGTGGTTGCGCAGGTAGTTGTGCGAGACGCCCGGGTGCTGGTTGATCACGCTGGCCGCCCGCCACGGGTTCTCCGGGTCCACCCTGGCCGCCACCAGCATCGAGGAGTAGCCGAGCGCCCGGGTGTCGAAGATCGGCGTGACCTGGCGGATGATCCGCTCGGCGATCAGCTCCCGGACCCGGGCGATCGCCTGCTCCTCGGCGATCCCCGCCTGCGCGGCCACGTGCTGGTAGGGGCGGGCGGCGATCGGAAACGAGCCCTGCATCAGGTTCAGCAGCCGCTTGTCCAGCTCGCTGAGCGGGATCGCCGCCCCGTGCTTGCGGGCGCGCAGCTTGGGTCCGTGGCGGGCGCCGGGCTCTACTGCAGCCATCGGGCGGCGTCCTTGGCGTGGTAGGTGATGACGATGTCGGCCCCGGCCCGGCGAATGCCGGTGAGGATCTCCAGCACCGCGGCGCGCTCCTCGAGCTGCCCGGCGGCGGCCGCTGCCTTGACCATCGCGTACTCGCCGGAGACGTTGTAGGCGGCCAGCGGCATCCCGGTGTCGGACTTGATCCGCCGGATCAGGTCCAGGTAGGGCAGGGCCGGCTTGACCATCAGGATGTCGGCACCCTCCTCCATGTCCAGACGCGCCTCGCGCAGCGCCTCGTGGCCGTTGGCCGGGTCCATCTGGTAGCCGCGGCGGTCGCCGAACGCCGGGGCGGAGTCGGCGGCCTCCCGGAAGGGGCCGTAGAAGGCGGAGGCGAACTTGGCCGAGTAGGCCAGGATCGGGGTGTCGGTGAGGCCCTCCTCGTCGAGCGCGGCACGGATGTGGCCCACGCGCCCGTCCATCATGTCGCTGGGCGCGATCATGTCAGCCCCCGCCCGCGCCTGCGAGACGGCCGTGCGGGCCAGCAGCTCGAGCGTGGCGTCGTTGTCGACCCTGCCGTCGGGGCGAAGCACGCCGCAGTGGCCGTGGCTGGTGTATTCGCACAGGCACAGGTCGGTGATCACCAGCAGCTCGGGGTGGCGCTCCTTGATCGCGCGCGTGGCCAGCTGCACGATGCCCTCCTCGTCCCAGGCGCCCGAGCCCTCCTCGTCCTTGCCGGCCGGCAGGCCGAACAGCAGCACCGCCGGGATCCCGAGCGCCAGCGCCTCGCCCGCCTCGGCGACCGCGTGGGCGATCGACAGGTGGTCGACGCCGGGCATGGCCGCGATCGGCTCGCGGCGGTCGATCCCGTGGGCGACGAACAGCGGGTAGACGAGGTCCGAGGGGGCCAGGCTCGTCTCCCGGACCAGCCCGCGCAGGGCGCGTGTGGCCCGCAGCCGTCGCAGCCGGGTTTGGGGAAACGCCATCGAGGCTGAGGATACCGGTGAGGCGCCGGCCTTCACCGGGGGCGCCGGAGGCTCTCCTGCACCGAACGGCACCCTGGGGCGCGGGGCCCCGCCAGCCCCCGGCGGGCGTCCGCTACGCTCCCCGCACATGCCCGAGATCCAGAAGCGCGGCGGCTACACGCCGCGACGGGTGCGCGAGCAGCGGGCCTACCGGCTCATCCTCAGCGGCAGCGCCGCCGGCGCGGTGGGCGTGGTCACGCTCGTGCTGGCGATCGCGGGCCTCGTCTCGGGGGCGATCCCGGCGATCGCGCTGATCATCGCCGCGCTCTGCGCCTGGGCCTTCAGCCGCACCGTGCGCGGCCGCTGAGGCTGAGCGCCCCCGCCACCCGGCGCTCAGGCGAAGCGGCGCATCGCCAGGCGCGCCAGCGCGCCGAACACCACCGCCAGCACCGCCAGGTGCAGCAGCGGCCAGCCGATCCCGGGCGCCGAGCCGGTGAACGCGTTGCCGGCCGCCTCCAGCGCGGCCCGGAACGGGAAGATGAAGGCGAGAACGTCAAGCAGCGTGCGGGCGCCGCCGGAGACGGCGGTGGGCGGGATCAGGGCCACGAACGCGACCGGCAGTGAGACCAGCAGGGCCATCAGCGAGGCGGTGCTCACCTCCCGGGCCACGCCGCCGATCGCCACCCCCAGGGCGCCGAACGCCACCCCGCCGAAGGCCAGCGCCACCAGCCAGAGCTCAAAGCGCGACCAGTCCAGATGGATGAAGGGCGAGATCAGCAGCGCCATCAGCAGCGCCACCGCGCCGGCGCAGGCGGCCGACAGGGCGATCTTCTCCCCCAGCAGGCCGGTGGGCGTGACCAGCCCGCGGACCAGCCGCGAGTAGGCGTTCTCCGAGCGCTCGAGGGCGAGCAGCCCGGCGGCCAGCAGGAGCGTCAGCAGCATGAGCGAGACGATCACCGCGATCGTGGCCGCGTAGGAGTCGGTGGGGGTCGTGCGGCCCGCCAGCTGGGTCTGCTCGACGGTCAGCGGCGTGCTGATCGAGGACAGCACCGGGCTGGCGAAGGCGAGCCCGGTGATGGCCAGGTTCGCGAACGCCACCACCCGCCGGAGGGCCGCCCGCAGCGGCGAGCGCGGCGGCAGCGCGGGGATCGCCGCGGCGACGATCGCCCGCGAGCTGCGCAGGCCAAGCAGCGGGAAGGTCTCACCGGCCAGGGTGATGGCGCCGCCGTTCAGCACCTGCTGCAGATCGCCAACCGCCACCCGCAGCACCTGCCTGGAGACCGCCTGCTCGACCTGGGCCACCCGCTGGCCGATCGCCTGCTCGGCCAGCTGGCGCTCGAGGGGATCGCGCGAGTTGAGCACCACCTGCACGGTGGGGTTGCCGACCCCGGTGGTGACCAGGCTCTGGATCTGGGAGACGACGTCCGCGGGCACGATCAGGGCCGCCTGGGCCTGGCCCGCCCTGACCTTGGCGATCGCCTGGGCCTCGGAGGAGACCCGGATCGGCTGGATCGAGGCGAACAGCTGGCTGGCGTAGTGGGCGACGTTGATCTGCTGGCTGCCGAACCTGATGCGCCCCTGGCCCGGGGGCACGCCGCTGTAGAAGGCCACCTTGGGCTTGCCCGGGGGGCTTGACAGGGCGAAGCCGATCATCAGCGCCAGCACCACCGGGTAGAGGACGAGCAGCGCGATCAGCAGCGGCGAGCGGCGCAGGATCTGCAGGTCCTTGACGATCAGCCAGCGCAGCGCGCCCGCCGCCGGGGCACGGACGGTGGGCATCGAGATCGCGCCCATCAGTGGCCGCGGTCGTGCAGGAAGCGGACGAAGGCCGCCTCCAGGTCGCGGGGGTCGCCGCCGACCGCCGCCTCCAGCTGATCGGGAGTGCCGCTGAACAGCAGCTCCCCGTCCACCAGCACGAGCACGCGGGTGCCGTAGCGCTCCACCTCGGCGACGTTGTGGGTGGAGAAGACGATCGTGGTGCCGCCCTCGGCCAGCCCGGCGATGAACGCCCACAGGCGCTCGCGCTGGCGCGGGTCGAGCGCGGCCGAAGGCTCGTCGAGCAGCAGCACCGACGGCTCGCTCAGCAGGCCCACGGCGATGTTCACCCGCTGGCGGTTGCCGGCCGACAGCCGCCCCACCTGATCGTCGCGGCGCTCCTCGAGCTCGGTCTGCGCCAGCATCCGCGCGACCGCCAGCTCGGGATCGGGCAGGCGCTCGAGCCGCGCGAACAGGCGCAGATTCTCCGCCACCGACAGCCTGGAGTAGAGCGCGGGCTGCTGCGGTACCCAGCCGATCCGCGCGCTCCCCGTCGTCAGCTCCCCCTCGTCGGGGGCCAGGATCCCGGCCAGGATCGACAGCAGCGTGGTCTTGCCCGCCCCATTGGGCCCGATGATCGCCGCGATCTCCCCCGCCCGCACCTCGAAGCCGACCCGGTGAAGGGCCGTGCGGGCCCCGTAGCGCTTGCTCAGCGCACGCGCGCCGAGGGTGATCGAGGACTCGCCCGCGGGTGCCGACGTGGACACCGGGCGGAGGCTAGTACCTCGAGCGGCAAGTGTTTCCCCTCCGCGGGCAGCGTTTCCCTCCGCCGGCAGCGTTTCCCTCCGCGGGCAGCGTTTCCTTGCGCGGGCAGCGTTTCCTTGCGCGGGCAGCGTTTCCCGGCGCCGGCAGCGCTTCCCCTGCGGCGGCAGCGTTTCCCCCGCGGCGGCAGCGCTTCCCCCGCGGCGGCAGCGCTTCCCCTGCGCCGGCAGCGTTTCCCCCGCGGCGGCAGCGCTTCCCCTGCGCCGGCAGCGTTTCCCCCGCCCGGGCGAACACTGCGTGAGGCTCGCCCGCCGGATCGACCGCCGCACGCAGCCCCAGCGCCGAGGCCTGGCCGAAAAACGGGCCGTATAGGCCTGTTTTTCGGCCAGGCTCCATGGATCCATGGCCTAACCCGGGGGTTCGTCGCCTCGGCAAGACCGTCGACCGGGCAACGACTGCCTGGGACGGCGCCGGCACCTCAGGCAAACAGCCTGTGCCTGGCCGCCCAGCGCGCCACCGAGCCGGAGAGCAGCAGCCCGATGGCGATCGCCAGCGGGCAGCTGGCCAGGAACACCAGCGCGATCCCCAGGCCCAGCAGGCCGCCGTGGCCGATGACCACGAGCGCGATGCCCGGGATCAGGAGGATCAGCGACACGGCCAGGAAGCGCAGCGCCGGGCGGATCATCCGCCGCCCTTGGCGCTCGAGCTGGGGCTCCCTGACCGCCGGTGAACTCATTGGCGTCGGTCTACCCGTCCGAGGCCCGCGGGTAACGGCCCCGCGCCGCCGCGCAAACGCACGGCCCGCGGCACCTCACCGAACGCGTGACCCGCCGCCCTCCGGCCGCACCAAACCCGACCGACCGGCTCCGCACCCCCGGCCAAACGCACGGCCCGCGGCACCTCACCGAGCGCGTGTCCCGTCATCGGCCCCACCAACCCCCGCCGGCCGGCCCCACCAACCCCCGCCGGCCGGCCCCACCAACCCCGACCGGCCGCCCCCACCAACCCCCCCGCCCGATCCCGCGCCGCCGGCCGCCGAGGTTCTGCGACGATCCGCCGTCGATGCTGGCGCCGATCAACATCCTGTTCGTGGGCGACGTCGTCGGCGGAGTCGGTCGCCGCACGCTCAGGACCCTGCTGCCCGCGCTGCGCGAGCGCTACCGGCCGCACTTCGTGGTGGTCAACGGCGAGAACGCCGCCGGCGGCGTCGGCATCACGCCGAGGACCGCGGATGAGCTGTTCGACGCCGGAGTGGATGTGATCACGCTCGGCAACCACACCTACCGCCACCGCGAGGTGTACGGCTACCTGGATGAGCGGGAGCAGATCATCCGCCCGGCCAACTTCCTGCCCAGCCAGCCCGGCCACGGCTGGTGCGTGGTCAGCCGCGACGGGGTCCGCCTGGGGGTGGTGTCGCTGTCGGGCAACCTGTTCATGGACGCCGCCACGCCCGCGTTCGTCGCCGCCGACGCCGCGCTGCAGCGGCTGAGCGGCCAGGTCGATCACCTGCTGGTCGACATGCACGCCGAGGCGACCAGCGAGAAGGTCGGCCTCGGGTGGCACCTGGACGGCCGGGTGACGGCGGTGGTGGGCACCCACACCCACGTCCCCACCGCCGACGCCCGGGTGCTGCCGGGCGGGACCGCCTACATCTCCGACGTGGGCATGACCGGGCCCCGGGGTGGCGTGATCGGGGTCAAGCGCGAGCAGGCGGTGCGGGCGATGCTCACGCGGATGCCGATCAGGTTCGAAACCTCTGAGGAGGATCCGTGGCTGAACGCGGTGGTGGTCACGGCGTCTGAGCCAATGCGGGCGTCGGCCATCGAGCAGGTGCTCTCGCCGGCGCCGTGAGCGGCTCCCGCTCGCGGGCGGCAAACGCCCCGAACAGCGCCACCGCGACCAGCGGGAAGAACCACACCACGTAGGAGTACAGCCAGTAGCTGGCCGCCAGCTGCAGGGCGATGATCACCGCGGCGGCGAGCGCCGCCGTCTCCACCAGACCCCGGCGGCGGGGCAGGAAGGCGACGGCCACGGCCAGTCCGACGGCCGCGCCCTGCACCAGGTGCTGCTCCACCGACAGCCCGCCCCACAGCCCCCAGACCGAGAACGGGGTGGAGCGGCCGGCCTGGTAGGCGATCGAATCGCGCCAGAAGGCGTGCAGGTTGTGCTGCAGGAGCACCGGCAGCATGGCCACCCCCAGCGCCGCCGCGTAGAGCACCAGATAGCCGGCCAGCGAGCGCCGCGATCTCCACCCCTGCCCCGGACCGCGCAGCATCAGCGGCCCCAGGGCCAGCGGGGCGAACTTGGTCAGCCCGGCCAGCGCCCCCACCATTCCCCGGGCGGGCGCCGATCCGACCACCAGCAGCCAGGCCACGATCAGCGCCGCCACCAGGCTGTCGTTGGTGTTGGAGCTGAGCGCCCACAGCGAGAACGGGTAGGCGGCCCAGGCGTAGGCCAGCACCACCCCCAGCGTCGGCCCGCGGATCCGCCGGCCGAGCAGGAACAGCCCCAGCAGGGTGAGCAGGTCGAAGGCGATCGCGGCGGCGTGGGCGGCGGGCAGGCTGTCCCAGCGGCCGCTCCAGCCGAAGATCGCCCGGAAGGGCACGTAGGCGTAGTAGTTGACCGGCCCGTAGGTGTCGCCCTCGGCGTTGTCCGCCGGCCAGTGCCCGTAGAGCCGGTGGCCGTGCAGCAGCTTGTCGGCGCCGATCACCCCGGCGTAGCCGACGTCGATCACGTTGGAGTCGACCACGTTCAGCCCGATGCGAAAGCCGACCAGGAACATCACGCCGACCGCCAGCCAGGTGGTGGGCACGGCCAGTGGGAGCGCTCGCCGCGGCCGGCCGCGGCCGGCGGCCAGCAGCAGCATGCGCGCCAGCAGATAGAGCAGGAACGGGTAGACGAGCGGCACCGACAGGCCGATCTGCGCGTGGTTGAACAGCGCCAGCGAGATCGAGAAGCCCAGCAGCACCAGCAGGTCCAGGTGCAGCAGCGAGGGCCGCCCCAGCCACGGCCAGCGGCCGCGCCGGCGCCAGGGCGCAAACGGCGCCACGAACAGCAGGCACATGGGGATCCAGATGTAGAGGGCGTTCACCCGCCGCCCGAACGCCCCCGGATAGCCGCGGGCCATCGTCCAGGCCACCTGGAACCCCGTCCAGGCCTGGGTCACCCGGCCGCTGGCGTCGTCCACGTACACCTGGGCCAGCTCCACCGGGTGGCGGCCGGCCGAGAACCAGCTCACCTGCCACTCCCCGCCGCCCTTGATGTACTCGTAGGGGGTGGCCCGGGGGTGGCGGCGCAGCTCGGCGCGGATGGTCGGGTTGCGGGCGGCGATCCGCTCCACCTGGCTGGCGGTCAGCCGGTAGCCGGCGGGCGGGCGGTTGGGGGTGGTGATGAGCACTGGCGTGCCGGGCACGCTGACCGTCACCGTGCGCGCGGCGGCGGCCGCCGCGGGCGCGGCGAGCAGCGCCGCGCCCAGCGGCGCCAGGGCGACCAGGGTCAGCGTGGCGAGCCTGCGAGCTGGAGCAAGCGCGGCGAGCCCGCGGGCTAGGCGCGGAAGCTCCAAAGCTTCTGCCCGACGAAGTTCAGCGGCGTGCCCGCGGCGACGGCGATCGCCTGCGCCAGCACCTTCGTCATGCCCGCCCCCTCCACCAGTCCGATCAGCACCAGGTAGCTGAAGCCGAACACCAGCAGCGAGATGGTGAAGAAGCGAACGCCCTGGCGCACCGGGTGCGCGTGCCTGACGCGGAACGTCCAGTGGCGGTTGAGCCAGAAGTTGTTGAGCACCGAGACCACCCAGGCGATCGCCGCCGACAGGCGGTAGTCGGCCCCGATCAGGTGCACGCACAGGGCGAACACGGCCAGGTTGACCACGTAGCCGGTGCCGCCGACGATCCCGAACCGGATCAGCTGTATCCAGTTGTGCGTCCGGCGCAGCCCGTCCCGCACCCTCAGGTGCAGGGGCGTCCGCGTCGGCGCGGGGGGATGCTCGGGGGGACGGCGACGGCGCGCGGGAAGCTCGACGGAGGTGGTCGCTTCTTCGGCCATCCGGGAGAAATCTAGCGGCCGCGCCGGGGCGGGCGGCCAGGCTTAAGCCAGCGATAACGGGGGGCAGCCGAAGTGCTCGCGGATCATCGGGACGATGTCGAGCAGCGACCACTGCGCGCGCGCGCGCCGGGTGGGAGGCCCGGTGCCGCACCACATGAGCGCGCCCAGCGAGTCGGAGCGGTGCAGTGAGCCGTGGCTGCCCCCGCCCACGTGGTCGGCGCCCCCCCAGTCGACGAACTCATACCCGGGCGCCGCCGAGAGCAGCAGCTCGCCGGCGGTGGGGCAGTTGAGCGCCGACCAGATCCGCCCGAGCGCCGCCGGGTACTCCACGCTGCTCACCCGTCCGTCCTCGATCCGCAGCCCCAGCGTGGCCAGCTCGCCCTCCAGGCTCCAGCGCTGCCCGCGCTCGTCCTCGAGCTCGCCGCCGGGGGCGAACCGCAGCTCCCCCCGGGCGCTGCGGACCACCGCCTCCCGCCGCTGCTCGGGCTCGAGCCACAGCGCCAGGTCGACCCCCTCCAGCTCGCTGGCCACGGCCACCGCCCGGGCGAGCACCTGCGCCGAGCGTTCCTGGTCGAGCGCGTAGACCATGGCCGCCCGCTGGGCCGGGCTGAGCGCCACCTCGGCGCCGATCGCGCTGGCCGCGCTCTGGGTGGCCACGTCGAACTCGGCGAACGCCCGGTCCAGGCGGATGCGCTCCTCCACCGCCGCCTGCGAGTGGTCGGAGGCGACGATCACCGCGTGCTCGTCCAGGAACGCCTCCGGGCCGCCGGCGGCGTGCATCAGCCGCTCGAGCTGGCGGTCGGCGCCGGCGATCGAGGTCACCTGCGCGTGGGGGCCGTTGCGGTGCGACCAGGCGTCGTTGTCGGGCAGCGACAGCAGCAGGAAGTCGAACAGGTCGTGCTCGACCAGATAGGCACCGACGCAGCCGCTGTGCTGGTCGCGAATCCCGGGCATGCCCAGCTGGCCGCGGCAGCCGGTGCGCCGGCTGGCGTAGAGGTCGGCGTAGAACAGCTCCTGCGGGCCCTGGATCGTGCGCCGAAACAGCGTGGAGGTGACGATCCGGGCCAGCGCCGACTCGTTGGCCACCTCGTGCTGGTGGCGGCCCCGGTAGATGAGGTAAGTGGTGCCGGCGGTGCGCACCCCCGCGTCGTCGAGCGTCTCGAACACCGTCTCCACCCGGTCGGAGAGATGCTCGGAGTTCAGCCGGTAGACGGTGTCGGTGAGCGAGCGCAGCACGCCGAACTGGCGGGTGGCCGAGAAGCTCGACCCGTACTCGACGTAGCGGCCCTCCTCCCGGTGATACCAGTTCATGCTGGGCACCAGGTGGTGGTCGGGTCCGACGCCGGTGGTGATCGTGGCGGCGCACACGGGGGTGACGGAGGGAAACGCGGCCACGCAGTCATCCACGTAGACGCCCTCCTCGCGGATGCGCTTGAGCGCCGGCGCCCGGCCCGAGGCGATCGCCCGCTCGAGCATCGATGGCTTCAGCGCGTCGATGACGACGAGGACGAGCTTCTTCAAGGCACAGTCAGGGCGGGGCTCACCGCAGGATCCGCAGCCCGGCGTACTTCTGCCCCTGGCGGCGGCGGCCGGCCGCCAGCAGCCAGATCAGCGCCAGCACGACCAGCGGCCCGACCGGCGGCGCCACCGCCGAGAGCAGCGCCACCAGCAGCGCCGCGCCCTCGACGAACACCGGCAGCACCCCCGCCGAGTGGCTGTCGAGCCTGCGGCGCACCCGCTCGAGCAGCGGCCGGGTGGCTGCCGTGCCCAGCGCCGCGCACAGGATGCCGCCCGCCACCCCGGCCCAGATCGTGTAGTGGTTCTGGGCCAGCGCCCCGGCGAACTCAAACGCCCCGATCGCCAGCGCCAGCACCAGCGTGACCGCCAGCGCCGGCTGACGAAAGCGCGGCTGGCCGCGCAGCGTGCGCTCGACCAGCGCCAGCGCCACCGCGCCCACCACCATGGCGAACAGAAACCCGGCGCTCTGCAGGAAGGAGAAGTCGGTGTGGGCGAAGTCGATCTGGATGTCGCCCGCGGCCAGGCCGCCCACCACCAGCGCGGGCAAGAAGGGACGGATCCCGACCGCGGCGGCGATCCCCAGTCCCTGGAAGATGTCGAAGGCCAGATGCATCGTGCTGTACCGTGAACCAGCGTGACGATAGTGGAGCGGGGACGTTGAACGGCGGGGGCGGCGCCGGCTCAGGGCCAGGCGCGCGCGGGTCCGCCGCCCGGGAGATCGAGCGCTACGCGGGGCTGTTCGCCGCCCGCACCCGGATGATGCGCTCCTCGGCGATGCGCGACCTGATGGCGCTCACCGAGCGTCCGGAGGTGATCTCGCTGGCCGGCGGCTGGCCCGACACCTCCACCTTCCCGCCCGACTCCTACGCCGCCCTGATGAGCACCGTGGCCAGCCACTCGTGCGCGCGGGCACTCCAGTACGGGCCGACCGAGGGGCTGGCGCTGGTCAAGCGCTGCATCGTCGAGGTGATGGCCGCCGAGGGCGTCCGCATCGACCCCGACGAGCTGCTGGTGACCAGCGGCGGCCAGCAGGTCATCGACCTGGTGTGCAAGACGCTGCTTGACCCGGGCGACGTGGTGGTCTGCGAGGCCCCCACCTACCCGGGGGCGGTGCCGACCTTCTGCGCCTACGAGGCCCGGGTGGTGCAGGTGCCGCTGGACCGGGACGGGATGCGGATCGACGAGCTGGAGGCGGCGCTCGACCGGCTCGAGCGCGCCGGACAGCGGCCCAAGTTCATCTACACGGTGCCCACCTTCCACAACCCGGCCGGAGTGACCCTGTCGCTGGAGCGTCGGCGCGAGCTGGTGCGGATCGCCGCCGAGCGGGAGCTGTTGGTGCTGGAGGACAACCCCTACGGGCTGCTGCGCTACGAGGGGGCGCCGCTGCCCACGCTGCGCTCGCTGGACGGCGGAGCGTACGTGATCTACGCCAGCACGTTCTCAAAGATCCTCTCCCCCGGCGTGCGGCTGGGGTGGGCGGCGGCGCCCGGCCCGGTGCTGGAGAAGATGAACATCGGCAAGCAGGCCTCGGACCTGTGCTCCTCGTCGATCACGCAGTACTTCGTGAGCGCCTACTTCGACTCGCGCCCGTGGGAGGAGTACGTGCGGTCGCTGATCGAGATCTACCGCCGCCGCCGCGACGTGATGCTCGACGCGCTGGCCGAGCAGTTCCCCCGCGAGGCCGAGTGGACCCACCCGCAGGGCGGACTGTTCATCTGGGCCACGCTCCCCGACTACATCGACACCACCGACCTGCTGGCGCGGGCGCTGGAGGAGCGGGTGGCGTTCGTGCCCGGGCGGGCGGCGTTCCTCGACGGCCGCGGCGGCTCGGCCATGCGCCTGAACTTCTCGGGGGTGAGCGAGGAGCAGATTCGCGAGGGGATCCGCCGCCTGGGCGAGGTGGTGCGCGAGCAGGTGGCGCTGTACGGAACGCTGACCGGCGCCGATGCACGCTCCGCCCGCCCCCGCGCGGGCCGGACCGAGCCCGCCGGTCGTACCCCGCCGGCCGCCCCCGCTCCCGACCCGCCGGCCACCAACGTGCTCCGGCTGCCCCGCAAGCGCGCCTGATGCGCGTGGCGGTGCTCAAGGGCGGGCGCTCGCTGGAGCGCCAGGTCTCGCTGCGCTCCGCCGCGCGCATCGAGGACGCGCTGGAGCGGCTCGGCCATGACGTGCTGGGGGTCGACGTCGGGCCGGACCTGGTCGAGCGACTCACCCAGGCACGCCCCGAGCTGGCGTTCGTCGCCCTGCACGGACGCGACGGTGAGGACGGCACCATCCAGGAGCTGCTCGAGGTGCTCGGCATCCGCTACACCGGCTCGGGCGTCTCCGCCTGCATGCGCGCCGCCGACAAGGTGCTGGCCAAGCACGCGATGCGCGACCGCGGCATCCCCACCCCGGACTTCTACTCCTTCAGCGAGGCCGCCTTCCAGGCCCTGGGCGCCGCCCGGGCCCTGCCGGCGATCGAGCAGCGCCTGCGCTTCCCGATCGTGGTCAAGCCGGCCAGCCAGGGGTCGGCGCTCGGCATCAAGTTCGCCGCCACCCCGGCCGAGGTTCCCCAGGCGCTGGTGGCCGCGTTCTCCTATGACCGCAAGGTGCTGCTCGAGCGTCACATCGCCGGTCGCGACCTGGCCGTGGCGATCCTCGAGGATCCGGACGCCGGCGAGCGGCGGGCGCGCGCGCTGCCGATCGTCGAGGCGGTGCCCCAGGAGGATGACTTCTACGACTTCGAGTCCCGCTATGAGATCGGCCGCACCAGGTTCGTCTGCCCGGCGCAGCTCGAGGCCGACGTGGCCGCCCGCGCCAGCCAGCTGGCGCTCGAGGTCTACCGGCTGCTGGGCTGCCGGGGCTTCGGCCGGGTGGACCTGATGCTGGCCTCAGAGGGTCAGGAGCTCTACGTGCTCGAGGCCGACCCGGTGCCGGGCTTCACCGAGACCAGCCTGCTGCCGCAGGCGGCGGACGCCGCCGGCATCGGCTTCGACGCACTGATCGAGCGGATCGTCGCCGCCGCGGTCGCCTGAGCGCGGAGTGGGTTGGGAGTGAGGGCGGAGTCAGTTGGACGGCGCCGGCGCCCGGGCGCGGGTGACCGGCGCGGCAGGCCGGTCAGGACTCGCCGGCGAAGTCCTCGGGGGTGACGTGGTCGAGGAAGTCCTTGAACTTCTCCACCACCTCCTCGGTGTCCTCGACCTCGTGCTCGAACTCGATCGCCGACTCGGCGATCACCTCGTCGGCGGCGAAGATCGGCGCCCCGGCGCGCACCGCCAGGGCGAGCGCGTCGCTCGGGCGCGAGTCGATCTCCAGCTCGCGGCCGTTGGCGCGCAGGCTGATGGAGGCGTAGAAGGTGTTCTCCCGCAGCTCGGTCACCGCCACCCGCGTGCACTCGACGTCCAGCTCGCCCAGCATGTCGGAGAGCAGGTCGTGGGTCATCGGCCTCGGGGTCGAGGCGCCCTGCAGCTTCATCAGGATCGCCGCCGCCTCCGGGTGCCCGATCCAGATGGGCAGGAACTTGTTGCTCTCCACCGTCTTCAGCAGCACGATCGGCTGCTTGCCGACCATGTCGAAGCTCACGCCGTAGATGACCATTTCCTGCACGTGTGGCTCCTCGCTGCTCGCCTTGGAGGGCCAAGTATAGGCGTCCGGTGATCGGTTCCTGGCGGGGCCGGAGGTGCGGTTTCTGGCGGGGCCGGGGGGCGGTTCCCGCTGGGGCCGGGAGCCCGGTTCCCGCTGGGGGCCGGGAGGCCGGTTCCGGCTGGGGCCGGGAGGCCGTTCCCGCTTGGGCCGGGGGGCGGTTTCTGGCTCGGGTCCGGGGAGGAGCCGGTTTCAGGCGGGGCCGGGCAAGGGTTCCTGCCGAGGCCGAGAAGTGCCCGCCCAGCGGCGGGTTGGGCGTCCCCTGCACGGTGGCGGGTTGAATTTCCGCTCGGGCGGGTACGAGATAACCATGCCAACGCATCTTTCCGCCGGACGCGCGTCGCTCGACCACGGCGCCGTCCGCAGCGACAACCGCCATCTCTTCCTGCGCTGGCAGCGGGACGGAGATCAGCGGGCGCGCGAGGAGCTCGTCGAGCGGTTCCTCCCCCTGGCCCGCAACCTCGCCCGCCGCTACGCCGGCGCGCGTGAGCCGTTTGAGGATCTGCTCCAGGTGGCCAGCCTGGGACTGGTGAAGGCGATCGACCGCTTCGACGTCGACCGCGGCGCCGCCTTCTCGTCGTTTGCCGTGCCGACCATCCTGGGCGAGCTGAAGCGCTACTTCCGTGACCTGGGCTGGTCGGTCCACGTACCCCGCGGCGCCCAGGAGCAGGCGCTGAAGGTCCAGGAGGCGCAGGAGCGCCTGACCACCCGCACCGGACGCCCGCCGACCGTGAACGAGCTGGCCCAGTACCTCGAGCTCGAGGTCGAGGAGGTGCTCGAGGCCCTGGAGACCGCCGCCGCCCACCACTCGGCGTCGCTGGATGCGCCCCGCGAGGATCGCGACGACGAGTCGGGGTCGCTGGTGGACGTGTTCGGCGAGGAGGATCGTCGCTACGAGCTGATCGAGGAGACGACCACCATCGCGGTGGCCGCCCGCGAGCTCACTCCCCGTGAGCGGCGGGTGCTCGCCCTGCGCTTCGCCTGCGACATGACCCAGACGCAGATCGCGCAGGAGATCGGGGTCTCCCAGATGCAGGTGTCGCGCATCCTGCGCCGGGCGCTCACCCAGCTGCGCGAACTGACGCAGACCGACGAGTCCTAGCCGATAGCCAGCCCCCGGGCGGCGCGGCGGGTTGGCGCCGCCCGCGGCGGCGCGCACGCGGCGGAGGGTTCGCGGCGAACAGTCCCGCAGAGCCCGCGGGGGAGGCAGAGTGCGCGACGGCGCCTGCGCCAGTGCGTACGCTGAACCACGCGATGACCGCCTCTGAGCTCGAGCGCCAGCCGGTGGCGCCCGCCTCCCCGCGCCCCCGTCTCTCGCTGCGGGGGCGCCCACCCCGACGGGCACACGCCGCCGGGGGTCGCGCCGTGGCGCTCGGCGGGGACATTCCGGCCGGCGCGGTGGCGCTTGGGCTGGCCGGATCGATCCTGCTCACGCTCGCCGGCAGCCGCCTGTCCGACCGGCGCGTGCACTGGTGGTTTCGGCCGCTGCTCGGCTCGCTCACCGCCAACCGGATCCTGTTCTACGCCGGGGTGGCGATGCTGGTGGCCGGTTGGCTGTGGCTCGGGCGCGCCCTGAGGACGCGCGGGCCCGCGCCGCGCACGATCGCGCTGATCGCACTCCTCTGGTGCCTCCCGCTGCTGCTGGGCGCGCCGCTGTTCAGCCACGACGTCTACTCCTACTTCGCCCAGGGGACGATCGCCCGCCTGGGGCTGAATCCCTATAGAGCTCCCCCCACCGTGCTGGCGCCGCTCGGGCACGGGCAGGTGCTTCAGGGTGTCGATCCGTTCTGGCGGCGGGCGACGGCTCCCTATGGCCCGCTGTTCATCGGGGTGATCGGCCTGCTGTCCGGCCTGGCCGGGAGCCACCTGGTGCTCGGCGCGCTCGCGGTCCGTCTGTTTGACTTCCTCGGCTGGCTGCTGCTGGCCGCGTTCGTCCCCCGGCTGGCCCGCCGCACCAAGGCCGACCCAAGCCGCGCCGCCTGGCTGGCGCTGGCCAGCCCGCTGGTGCTCCTGCAGCTGGTCGCTCCCGCCCACAACGACCTGCTGATGGCCGGCCTGATGCTGGCCGGCGTGACGCTGGCGCTCGAGCGCAGGCCGCTGCTGGGGATCGTCGTGTGCACCCTCGCCGCCACGGTCAAGCTGCCGGCGCTGGCCGCGGTGGGCTTCATCACCGTCGCCTGGATGCGCGCCCAGCCCGGCTGGCGGAGCGCGCTCCGGAGCGGGCTGGTGGCGGCGGCGGCCACGGTGGCCACCGCCGGCGCGATCACGCTGATCACCGGCTTCGGCGCCGGGTGGATCTCCAGCGGACTGTTCTCGACCCCGGCGCGGGTGCGCCTGGCCATCACCCCCGCCACCGCGCTCAGCTACACGCTCGCCCACCTGGTGAGCGGGCTGAGCTACCAGGACGTGATTCCGGTGCTGCGGGCGCTGCTGGTGGCCGCGGCGGCGCTGAGCGCGCTGGTCCTCCTCCTGCGCAGCCGGTTTACGACGCTCGTCTCCCACCTGGGTCTGGCACTGGCGGCGTTCGCGGTGGGCGGCCCGGCGCTGTGGCCGTGGTACCTGAGCTGGGGCCTGGTGCTGATCGCGGCCTGGCGCGCCGGCCAGCGCTCGCCGGTGGTCAGCGCCGTGGTTGTGGTGGGCTCCTTCCTCGTCAAGCCGGACGGGATCCTGCTCCTCTCGCGCGGCGCCTCCCCGGTGCTCGCCGGGATCTGGCTGGCGATCGCCGCCGCGGGCTGGCTGGCCTGGAGGCGGCGCTCGCCCCGCCCGGCGCAGCTCGCACCCGCCCAGGCGGTGGACGGTCAGCCGGGGGAGGCGGCGGCGACGGCCGGCTCGAGCCGAGCGCTGGCATCCGCCACCGCGCCTCGGTCCGCGGCATCCGCCACCGTGCCTCGGTCCGCGGCATCCGCCACCGCGCCGCGGTCCTCGGCATCCGCCAGCGCGCTTCGACTGCGGGCGCTGCCCATCCGGGTTCGGCTAAGGGTCGAGCGCCGACTCGATGCGGCGGTGATCGCCGGTCCGGCGCTGCTCGGCCTGCTTCTCTGCCTCTACCAGCTCACGGCCCGCAGCCTGTGGCTGGACGAGTCCGCCAGCTTCTCGATCGCCAGCCAGCACGGCGCCGCCTTCGGCGCCGCCGTCGCCCACGACGGGGGCAACATGCTCGCCTACTACGCGCTGCTGCACGTGCTGATCGGCTGGTTTGGCGCCGGCGCGCTGGTGCTGCGCCTGCCCGCCGCCCTGTCGGCGGCGGCCACGGTGGCGGCGGTGGCCGCGCTCGGGCGGCGGCTGGCCAGCCGGCGCGTGGCGCTCTTCTCCGGGCTGCTCACCGCGGTGAGCCTGTCGCTGGTCTACTGGGGTCAGGACGCCCGCGGGTATGCGCCGATGGTGGCGCTGATCGCGCTGTCGTTCCTGTCGCTGGTGGGCCTGGTGGAGGGGCGGCGGCCGGGGCTGAGCTGGGTCGCCTATGTTCTCAGCACCACCGGCGCCGTCTACATGGGGCTGGAGGCGGCGCTGATCGTCCCCGCCCAGCTGGTCGCGCTGCTGTGGTTCCGCGCCCGCCGGCCGGCGGTGGTGAGCGGGATGGCGCTCAGCGCCCTCGCCTGCATTCCGCTGGCGGTGCTGGCCGCCGAGCGCGGCTCCGGACAGCTGTTCTGGGTGCCCAGCCCCAGCCTGCGCGTGCTCGGACAGGTGGCGCAGGCGCTGGCCTCCTCGGGCCTGCAGCCGGCGTTCTACACCTCGAGCAGCGCGGCGCTGGCGATCCTCACCGGCATCGTGCTGGCGGCGGGAGCCCTGCTGGCCTGGGGGCCGGTGGGCATCGGGCGCGGGAGGCGGCCCACACCGGCGGCCGCCGACACCGACGGCCGGGGCGGTGGGCCCACGGCAGGGGCGGCCGCCGACACCGACGCGCGGGGCGGTGGGCCCACGCCAGTGTTGGACGCCGACCGTGGCAGGCGGCTCGAGCCGGTGGCCGGCGCAAACGGTGGCCGCGAATTCGTCCCCGCCCCCGGGGGGCAGCCGGTGCGGTGGCCTCCCGCCCTGATGTTCGCCTGGCTGCTCGTGCCCGCCGTCCTGGCCCTGCTCGAGTCGGCGGTGGGCCATTCCATCTTCCAGGCCCGCTACCTGCTCGTCTCGCTGCCGGCGGTCTCGCTGCTGCTCGGCTGGACGCTCGCCCACCCGCGGGTGCCGCGGCTGCTCTCGCTGGGGCTGCTGGCCGCGCTGCTGGCCCTGCGCGCGCTCCAGCTGGCCCCCGCCTACGGCGTCTCCTCGGAGAACTGGCGCGCCGCCACCCACTTCGTGGTGGCGCACACGCGCCCGGGCGACTGCATCGCCTTCTACCCGCTCGACAACCGCCAGGCGTTCCGCTACTACCTCCCGATCGGGCCCGCAGAGCGCGCCACCACCCGCCTGCCCCGTCCGATCCTTCCCACCCTCCCGTGGCGATTCGTGCGGCCGTTTGTCGAGGACTACCGCTCGCTCTCAGCAGCGCAGGTGGCGGCGCTGCCCGCCCGCTGCAGCCGGGTCTGGCTGCTGGCCAGCCACGAGGGCCGCGTCGGAGGGCCGCCGGTCTCGCGAGCCAACTACGCCCGCTTCCTGAACCTGGAGCGTGGGCTGACCGACGGCTACCCGCGGGCGACCAGCCGCGAGTTCGGCCAGGCCGGGGTGGTGACGCTCACCCTGTACGCGCGCTGAGCGCCATCCTCCGCCGCCGGCGCCCCCCACAACCGACCCAGCGTCTCTCGCGCCCCCCGGCGCCTCTCGCGGCTCGCCTCGACACACCTCAGCCCCACCGGCGTGGCCCCGACCCCCGACCCCCGCCCGACCCCCGACCCCCGCCCGGCGCCCGGCCCCCGGCCCCGACCGCCGATCCCCGACCCCCGGGGCGCAGCCCCGACCCCGACCCCGGCGCCCGGCGCCCGCCCCTCAGGGCCGCAGCGTCACGCCCACGTAGGTGAGCAGGCTCATGCCCGCCAACAGCGCCCCGTCGACCGCCAGCAGCCAGGCGAACGCGCGGCCGGTGAACCGCCGGGCCAGCACGATCAGCGCCGGGAAGGCGGTGATCAGCAGCCGCGGGTTGGGCGGCACCCACTCCGAGGTCACGGCGATGAAGCTGATGCCGAGCGTCCACACCCACGCCTCGACCGAGATGGTGCGGCGCACCCTGACCATCAACACGAGCAGGACGGCGAGCAGAACCGCGCCCGCCAGCCCCACCGGCCAGTTGAGGTTGATCGTCGGATGGTTGAAGTGCGCCAGGGAGATGTGGTGGGCGAGCCGGATCGCCAGATGGACCAGCGCCAGCGGGTCAAAGCGCTCCTTCCAGGCGTAGTGCTGCGCCTGCCAGTAGGCGAGCGGCGTGCCCGTCCAGGCCCACAGGAAGGCCAGCACCCCCACCAGGCCGGCCGGCGCCAGCAGCGGCGCCACCAGCGACCGGCGGCCCGCCGTCCAGCCCCGCCGCCGCAGCTCCAGGACGGCCGACACGACGCACACCACCACCAGCACCGCCGCCTCGGGCTCGCTGGCCGTGGCCAGCGCGGCCAGCAGCCCGGCCAGCAGCCAGCGCCGGGACTGCAGGGCGAGGATGCACCCGATGGCCAGCGGGATCATGATCCCCTCGGCGTAGACCATCGAGAAGACGATCGAGCCTGGGAACAGGGCGAACAGCAGCGCCGAGCGTCGGCCCGCCGCCTCTCCCCAGAAGCCGGTGGCCAGCTGCTGGATGAGCACGGTGGCGATCAGCCCGCCGACACCGGCGATCAGCATCCCGGCGATCACCGCCGCATGCCAGACGACGTGGGTGGTGGTGAGCAGGAACAGGCGCGAGAGCACCCACACGAGCATCGGGTAGAGGGGGAAGAAGCCGGTGGTCGTGTAGCTGTGCAGCACCTGGTGCTTGTAGCCGTCGGTGGCCAGCGCGCGGTACCAGCCCCCGTCCCAGTTCTCAAGCTCCTGCAGCAGCGACCAGTGGCGCCGCTCGACGTCGATCAGCGCCACGCCGATCAGCAGCGCCCGCGAGGCGAGGTAGACGAGCACCACCAGCCCGAAGCGCTCGACCAGCGGGCTCGCCCACCACATCGCGCCGCGGGCAAGCCGAGGCGAGGGCAGCCCGACCGGCGCGCGGCGGGCGGGAGCGGAGCTCGTCCGACCCGACGGGAGACCGGCCGCCGGGTCGACGACCCCGGTGACCAGAGCCCGACCGCCGTCTGCGGGGGCGGGGGCGCGGCCGTTGGAGGGGCGCTCGACCAGGCCTTCGGCAGCGTCCTTGGGGCGTCGCGAGGGCGGTTGCACTTAGCGGCAGTGTAGGTTGGCCGCCACCGGCACCGGCCGGACTCCAGGGCGAACATGGTCTACCGCATCCTCTTTGAGCTGGCCCTCCGGCGCCTGCCGCCTGAGCTGGCGCACGCGCTGGCCGCGCGCGCGCTGTCGGGGCTGGGTCGCCTGCCGGGAGCCCGTGGCCTTCTGACGAGGACGCTGGCCGGACGCGACCCGCGCCTGACCGTCCGCGCCCTTGGCCTGAGCTTCCCCAGTCCGCTCGGGGTGGCCGCCGGGCTGGACAAGGACCTCAGCTGGTTTGAGGCGCTGGGCGCGCTTGGCTTCGGCTTTGTGGAGGTGGGCACGGTGACGGCGCTGCCCCAGCCGGGCAACCCGCGCCCGCGCCTGCACCGCCTGGTGGGGGAGCGCGCGCTGATCAACAGCATGGGCTTTCCCAACCCGGGTGCCGCCGCCGCGGCCAGGCGACTGCGAGAGCGTCCCGAGCGGCCGATCGTGGCCGTCAACGTGGGGCGCTCGCGGGCGGCCGCCGACGCGATCGCCGACTACCGCCGTGCGGTGGCCGAGGTGGCGAGGTGGGCGGACATGCTCGTGCTCAACGTGAGCTCGCCGAACACCCCGGGGCTGCGCGAGCTGCAGGCGCTCGAGTCGCTGCAGGCGCTGATCGCCGCCGTCCGCGCTGAGCTCGAGGCGATGGGGGTCCGCCCGCCGCTGCTGGTCAAGCTCTCCCCGGATCTCGACGATGCCCAGCTTGAGGCCATCGCCCAGCTGGCGCTCAGCCTCCGGCTCGACGGGCTCATCGCCGTCAACACCACCACCACCCGCCCGGGTCTGGGATCGCTGGCCCGGACGCCGGCGGGCGGATTGTCCGGCCGGCCGCTGAAGCAGCGCTCGCTGGAGGTTCTCCGCCGCCTGCGGGCGGCCACCGGCGGCCGGCTGGTGCTCGTCTCGGTGGGCGGCGTCGAAAGTTGGCAGGACGTGCTCGAGCGGATCCTGGCCGGGGCGACGCTCGTGCAGGCCTATACGGGCTTCATCTACGGCGGCCCCCTGTGGCCCAGCCGGATCAACCGCGAGCTGTCCCGCCACCTGCGGGCGCGCGGGGTGGGCTCGATTCAGGAGCTGGTGGGAGCGGAGGCCGAGCCACCCGGCGGAAGCCCGCGCAGAATGACGTCCACCCCGAAGCGGAACGCCTCCTCGACCGGCTGAGGGTCGGGTGCCGGTTGGCGGATCCGGGCCCGCGCCAGCTCGGCCTGGTTCTGCTCCTCGGCCACGAAGCCGAGCACATAGTGAACCAGCGTGTCCGCCGCCCAGCGCGCCTGCGGTGCGGGTAGCGGGAAGGCGCGCTCCAGCATCCGCAGGGGACGCAGCGCGTCGGGGCGAAAGGCGTTGACGAACGACATCACCTCGGCGCCGTCCCTGATCGGCAGCAGCGCGGCCCGGAGCTCCTCGGCGGCGCGGGCGGGATCGTGGGTGGCGATCTGGGCACGCTCGAGGATCTCCGCGGCGACCGCCGCCAGCAGGTCCTGCTTGCTGGCCACGTGGTAGTAGAGGGCACCCGGCTGAACCCCGAGCCGCTCGGCCAGCCGCCGCATCGTCAGCCCCGCCAGGCCCCGCTCGGCCAGCAGCCCGCGGGCGGCCTCAACGATCTCATCCCGGCTCAGCGCCACCACCCCATTCTCCTGACGCCGCGTCGGGTGATGGTATTTTTGAACGATGTTCAAAGACTGGTTCGAACTGGCCGAGCAGCAGCTGTCCGGGGCCACCCTCAGCCGCGAGGACGCCCGCGCCGTGCTGGCCGCCCCCGACGAGGAGGTGCTCGAGCTGGTGGCGGCCGCCGCCCGGCTGCGCCGCGCCCAATTCGGCAACCGGGTGAAGGTCAACTATCTGGTCAACCTGAAGTCCGGGCTGTGCCCCGAGGACTGCGGCTACTGCTCGCAGCGGCTGGGCTCGGAGGCCGACGTGCTCAGGTACCGGTGGCTGCCCCATGAGGAGGCGCTCAGGCAGGCCCGCGCCGGCGTTCGGGGCGGGGCGGCCCGCATCTGCCTGGTGGCCAGCGGCCGCGGCCCCAGCCCGGCCGAGGTCGAGCGGGTGGCGCAGCTGGTGGACGAGCTGAAGGCCGAGCACCCCCACGTCGAGGTGTGCGCCTGCCTGGGGCTCCTGCGCGACGGCCAGGCCGAGCAGCTCAAGGCCGCCGGCGTCGACGCCTACAACCACAACCTGAACACCAGCGCCTCGCACTACCCGGCGATCTGCAGCACCCACACCTACGACGATCGCGTGGCCACCGTGCAGCGGGCCAAGCGGGCGGGGCTGTCGCCGTGCTCGGGGCTGATCGTGGGGATGGGCGAGGGTGACGAGGACGTGATCGACGCCCTGTTCGCGCTCCGCGCGCTGGGCAGCGACTCGATCCCGGTCAATTTCCTGATGCCGTTCGAGGGAACGCCGCTGGCCGGCACGCACCTGCTCACCCCGCTGCGCTGCCTGCGGATTCTCGCCCTCGCGCGCTTCGCCTGCCCCGACCGGGAGATCCGGATGGCCGGCGGCCGCGAGCTGCACCTGCGCTCGCTGCAGTCGCTGGCCCTGCAGGTGGCCAACTCGCTGTTCCTGGGCGACTACCTGACCAGCGAGGGACAGGCCGCGCGGGCCGACCTGGAGATGATCGCCGACGCCGGGTTTGAGGCGCTTGGGGCGGACATGCCCGCGCGTCAGGCCGAGGTGGCCGTTCGTCGCCGTGGCGCCGGGACCGAGCTCGCGCCCAACGCATGACCGCGGTGGCCCCCGCGGCCACCTCGCTGCCCGCCCGCGACCGAGGGCTGCTCTGGCACCCGTACGCGCCCCTCGACGGGCCGCCGCCATACGCGGTGCTGGCGGCCGACGGGGTTCGGCTGCAGCTGGAGGACATCAGCGGGCGGCGCTACGAGGCGATCGACGCGATGAGCTCGTGGTGGTGCGCGATCCACGGCTACCGCCACCCCAGGCTGGATGCCGCGCTGCTCGGGCAGGCGGAGCGCTTCAGCCACGTGATGTTCGGGGGGTTGACGCACGAGCCGGCGGTGGCGCTGGCCGAGCGGCTGGTGGCGCTCGCCCCGGAGCCGCTCGCGCACGTGTTCCTGGCCGATTCGGGGTCGGTGTCGATCGAGGTGGCGCTGAAGCTCGCCGTGCAGTACCAGGCCGCGATGGGGCGCCCCGGGCGGTCGCGCTTCGCCGCCCTGCGCGGCGCCTACCACGGCGACACCACCGGCGCGATGAGCCTGTGCGATCCGGTGGACGGGATGCACGCGCTGTTCGCGGGGCTGCTGCCCGGACAGCTGTTTCTGCCCCGCCCGCCCGCGGGCATGGCCGCCGCGCCGGACGAGCTCGACGCCTGGCTCGGTCGCACCGAGGCGCTGCTTGACCGTCACCGAAACGAGCTGGCCGCGATCGTGGTCGAGCCGGTGCTGCAGGGTGCGGGGGGCATGCACATCTATCCCCCGCGGTGCCTGGCGGAGCTGCGAAGACTGGCCGACCACCACGGGCTGCTGCTGATCGCCGATGAGATCGCCACCGGATTCGGGCGCACCGGGGCGCTGTTCGCCTGCCAGCACGCGCCGGTGACACCGGATGTGATGTGCGTCGGCAAGGCGCTGACCGGCGGGTATGTGACGCTCGCGGCCGTGCTGTGCAGCCGCTCGGTGGCGGAGGCGGTCACCCGCTCGCCGGCCGGAGCGCTGCTGCACGGCCCGACGTTCATGGCCAACCCGCTCGCCTGCGCGGTGGCCGGCGCCTCGCTTGCGCTGCTCGACGCCCGGTGCCTGCGCCGCGTGCGGGAGATCGGCGCTGAGCTGGCGCGGGGGCTGTCGGCCGCCGCCGGGCTGGCGCCGGTTCGCGATGTGCGCGTGCTGGGAGCGGTGGGGGTGATCCAGCTGCGTGAGCCCGTCGACGTGGCGGCGGTCACCCGGGCGGCGCTCGCCCGCGGCGTGTGGGTGCGCCCGTTTCGCGACCTCGTCTACACGATGCCTCCGTACGTGTGCCGACCGGCCGAAATCGCCGCCATCGCCGCCGCGCTGGTGGAGGCGGTGGCGGAGGTCCACGACCGATGATTGGCGCCGCCGGGCATGACCGCGCCGCCGGGCATGACCGCGCCGCCGGGCATGACCGCGCCGCCGGGCATGACCGTGCCGCCGGGCATGGCCGCGACATGGGGATGAGCGGCCTGCGGGCGTGGCTTGAGACGGCCGCGGCCGCGCGCGCGGCCGGGACGGGCAGCCGGCGCGATGACCTCAGCCGCCACCCCCGGGCCCGCCCGGGCCTGCTCGACCTGGCCTCCAACGACTACCTGGATCTGGCCGCCGATGCGCGACTGCGCGAGGCCGCGATCCAGGCGGCGGAGCGTTTCGGCACCGGCGCAGGGGCCTCCCGGGTGGTCACCGGCACCACCGCCGCCCACCTCGAACTCGAGCGTGAGCTGGCGCGGCTGACCGGACAGCCGGCGTGCCTGGCCTTCGCCAGCGGATATGCGGCCAACCTGGGTGTCCTCACCGCGCTGGGCGACCCGGACACGCTGCTGATCACCGACGCCCACATCCACGCCTCGCTGATCGACGGCGCGCGGCTGTCACGCTCGCCGGTGCGCGTCTGTCCCCACCGCGACCTGGACGCCCTGGCGCGACTGCTGGCCGAGCGCTCGCAGCCGCGGGCGCTGGTGGTGGTCGAGTCGATCTATTCGGTGCTGGGCGACGCCGCCGACCTGCCCGCCACCGCGGCACTGTGCGCCCAGCACGGCGCCTGGCTGGTGGTCGACGAGGCCCACGGCATCGGGGTGGCGGGGGACGGGCGGGGAGCGGTGCATGCCGCCGGCCTGGCCGGGGCCGAGCATGTGCTGGTCACCGCGACGCTGTCGAAGGCGCTCGGGTCCCAGGGTGGCGCGGTGCTCGGCTCGCAGCTGGTGCGCGAGCATCTGGTCAGCAGCGCTCGCACCTTCCTGTTCGACACCGCGCTGGCGCCTCCGGCGGCGGCCGCGGCGGCCGCCGCCTGCCGGGTGATCGCCGCCGAGCCGGAGCGGGTGGCCGCCCTGCACCGGGTCGCCGCCGCCATCGCCGAGGCCGCCGGGGTGGAGCGGGCGGCGGGCGCGGTCCAGTCGCTCACCGCCGCCTCCCCGGCCGACGCCGTCCGCGCCGCCCAGCGGCTGCACCAGGCCGGCATCCTGGTGGGGTGCTTTCGGCCCCCGAGCGTGCCCGACGGCGTCTCCCGGCTGCGACTGACCGCGCGGGCCGGGGTCGAGCCGGAGGCGGCTGCGGCAGCGGCCGAGCAGGCCGCGCGGCTCCTTCGGGATGACTCGACCCCGCTCCTTCGGGATGCTTCCACCCGGCTCCTTCGGGATGCTTTCGCTCGGGCCGCCGCGAGGGATCGCTCCGATCTCCGCGCCGACGAGAGCGTCCGGCGTGCGTCAACCGGCTCGGGCCGCGCCCCGGAGGCGCCGCCTCTGCCCTCGATCGTGTTCATCACCGGCACCGACACCGGTGTCGGCAAGACGATCGTCACCGCCGCCCTGGCCGCCGCCCTGGCCGCCCGGGGTGGCCGCGTCGCCGTCTACAAGCCGGTCCAGGCCGGACTCGAGGAGGGCGCCGGAGACATCGACCGCGTGCGCTCCCTGGCCGGACTTGAGGATGTCCACGAGGGGATCCGCCTGCGCCATCCGATGGCACCCGTCGCCGCCGCCGAGCGGGAGGGCGCCAGCCTGCCGCCCATCGAGACCCACGTGGAGGCAATCGCGCGCCTCGCGGGGACCCACGACCACACGCTGATCGAGGGGGCGGGCGGCCTGCTGGTCGAGCTGGATGCGGCCGGGCGCACGCTGGCCGACCTCGCGGCGGCGGTGCTCGAGACGGCGGGGGCGCGCGGGATGGCGGGAGTGGGCGGGACAGCCGGAGCGGGCGGGAGTGGGCGGGCGCTCGAGACGGCCGGACCGGCGGGGACGCTCGTCGTCTGCCGCGCGGCGCTCGGCACCCTGAACCACACCGAGCTGACAATCGAGGCGCTCACCCGCCGCCGGGTGCCGGTGGTCGGGCTGGTGATCGGCGCCTGGCCCCGCCGGCCGGGCCCGATCGAGCTCTCCAACCGCCGCCACTTCGCCCGCCACCGCGTGCCGCTGCTGGGCGCCGTGCCCGAAGGGGCGGGCGACCTGGAGCCGGGCGCGTTTCGCGCGGAGGCGAGCGCCTGGTTTGCCGACGCGGTGAGCGGTGCGCTCGGCGGCGCAACAGGCGGTGCGCTCGGCAGCACAGCAGGCCGTGCGCTCGGCGGCGCAACAGGCCGTGCGCTCGGCGGCACAGCAGGCGGTGCGCTCGGCGGCACAGCAGGCCATGCGCTCGGCCCCACGGCGGGCCCATCGCTCCACACCGCGTGAGAGCGGGCGGCGGCTACTCGGCGGGCTGAGGATGCGGTTCGCGCACCGCGGCGGCCAGCGACGCGGGCCGGCTCTCGAATGGAACCCTGGCCGCCGCCCGCCCCGCTTTCCAGGAGCGATGCATCCGGCGCCGGAAGGACCCCGGTCGCTCGGCAAACAGCCGGGCGCCGAGCGCGAACGCCTCGCGCTGAAGCTCGTCGCGACGGTGCTCGATCAGCGCCAACACGGCCTCGACGTCGACCGCCGCCGGCATCGGCCGCTCCCTCAGCGCGCCGCGCAGCAGCTCGAGGTCGTGGTCCTCGCCCAGCAGGTCGGCCACCCAGTGAGCCTCGCGGGCGTGCCCGTCCACCGCAGGACCGCAGACCTCGGCCAGCAGCCGCTCCTGGTACCAGAGGTCCTTGACGCGCTTGCGCCAGGCATGCAGATCCTCGCTTGAGCGACTGCCGCGCGCGCGTCGCAGGGCCCGCCGCCCACGCCGGTAGGAGCTTTCCAGCCCGGACTGGATCGCGCTCCAGCCGCCGCGCCGCAGCTCCCACTCCTCGACGCGCAGACGGATCGCCCCCAGCTCCCCGACCGCCCCGTGGTCAAGGGGCTGCGGCTGGCGCCGGGGGGTGAGCTGCCTGGCGATCGTCGTGAACGTGCGCGCCGGCAGCTGGCCGGCGAAGCGCTCCGCCAGCCGCTCCACGGTGGCGGGCAGCACGTCGGCATCGCGGGTCTGGCTCAGCGCCCGCGCCGCCTCGCGCAGCGCCGCGTTCTCACGCCGTCTCTGGCCTGGGCGCAGCGTCCCCCGCGCCAGGCGCAGGAGCGCCCGCTCCTGCTTGATCGCCTTGCGCGCCTCGTGCACGGCGCGCGCCGGATCGCTGTTGATGCCCTCGCTCAGCTCCGCGATCGCGCGGTCGAGCTGCTCTCGCGCGCAGCGCAGGACCGCCGCGCGGATGGGCTCCTGGGCGCCGAATGCGTAGGCCATCGCTCGCTCCTCTGCTGGACGTTGCCGGCTGCGACCGAGGATAGGCCCTCGGTGGCCGATGTCTTCAGGATTAGGGCAGGCCTCCACACGGACGTTTGTGTGTTCGGGCTGGTGACTTCGGTCACGCGGGCGGCAGCGCGGCCGCCAGGCTCCGTGCCAGCGAGTCAATCCGTGCCTCAGTCAACGGGCCGTCGGAGTTCAGCTTTCTGGCCAGCGCCCGCTCGTACATGAGCACGTGGCCACGCAGACGCAAGCTCCGCATCCAGGGCAGATGCGCGTCCGTAAAGCAGAGAACCCCGTGGACCGGAACGTCGGTGTCACCGATGTCCAGTAGCAGCTGGCGCACAACCCCCAGCTGGCGGTCGAGGCCGTCGAGCAACTTGCTCCGGTCGCGGCCACCGATCAGCAGCTTCTCCAAGCCGGTCAGCGGGCGCTCGATCCTCACCTTCCCTCTGTGCGCCTTTGCGTCGATCACATAGACGCCCGTCGGTGCGACCGCAAGATGGTCGATGTTGCCCCGCCGGCCATTCATCCGCCGATCGTGCAGAAGCCGCACCGAGTTCTTCGCGACCCGCCGCTCCAGCCCGGCAGCGACCGCGCGCTCGCCCTGCGCGCCGCGCTCGAAGCTCGATTCGTGCCGGGGCGCAGAGTTTAGTGCGAGCAGCAGCGGGGCCAGCTTCGGGTGTGCCGCCCGGGCTCGCGCCTGCCGTCGCTCCATCCGGCGTCGGTGCTCGCGCCCTGCACTTGCTCCGGCCTGCCCGGGACTCAGCTCGGTCACGACCCCGGGCGGCGGCGCCGAGCTACCCGGGCGACAGACAGCACAGGTCACCGTTCGCGCCTGTGAGTCCCACCACGCCCTCGCGCCCTTCGGGAGAGCGCAGCCGCAGCTACAACAGAAGTCCGCCCGACGGAGCGACAGGAGCTTGGCCGCCACGGGACCTTGGATCGGCTGGCGCGACGCAGAGCTTGATCCGGCTCGGCGCGCCGCGTCGATGCCCGCCTATCGCGAGCACGTTCGAGCGATCAGACTCTGCGCCGCACCGCGAGCAGATCGCCTGCCTGCCGCTCGTGTCGGGCGAATGCCCGAGACGCCTTTCGAGGGAGGTCCGGGCTCGAGCTCATAAGAAGCTGTCGCTCCGAGAGCCCTGCTCGCGTCACCCAAAGTCGGCTGCAATTGACCACGTGGAGATCACCGCCTTCTTTTGGGGCTGTCATCCGAGCGCCTACTGCGAGCAGGGCTGGGTGAGCTTCGCCGGGAGATGGGCGACCACGCGCAGAAGGTCAGGAATCTGACAAGCAGATCTAGCGCTTTCGCAGCTTTTCGTCTAGTGTCACCTTCTCCCTCCCGATAGAGCCGGGCATGGCCATCGGGACCGACGAAGGATGAGGGATGGGTGGTTGTGGGAGTGCGGGGCTTCGGGGATCGCACCGCTGGCGGCGTACACGATTCCCGGAGGGCGAGAGCGCCGGGACCGGGGGCCAATTGCGGCGTCCGGCTCGATGGTGTGCGCTGGCCGTCGCGCTTGTCTGCTTGACGCTGGTGGCGCTGGTCGGTGTCGGATCGGGCGTGGCTTCGGCGGCCGCGAACTGGTCATCGCC
>Ga0209061_1000544_pt1 | contig 90174 bp, 97 predicted proteins | sample Coa_R1_10_FD_187157 | JGI IMG/M metagenome (GOLD analysis project Ga0209061, IMG submission 187157) | Surface soil microbial communities from Centralia Pennsylvania, which are recovering from an underground coalmine fire - Coalmine... | ecosystem: Environmental > Terrestrial > Soil >...
TGGATCGAGATGATCAGCGCCACGAGCGCCGCGACGAGGACGCGCGTCATCGACCGACGAGTTTCGCCGCCACCGTCTCGAGTCCCACCGAGCGCGATCCTTTCACGAGCACGACGTCGCCGGGGCGGAGCGCCGCGGCGAGCACGTCCGCCGCCTCCTCCGCGCCCGCCACGTGACGGCCGCCGTAGGCGCGCGCGAGCGGGCCGACCGCGATCACCTCGACGCCGAGCTCGGCCGCGAGCCGGCCGACCTCCGCGTGGTAGGCCGGCGCGTTCTCGCCGAGCTCCGCCATCTCGCCGAGCACCGCGAGGCGGCGCCGCGTCCCGGCGCGCTCGGCGAGGTGGAGCAAGGCGGCCCGCATCGAGAGCGGGTTCGCGTTGTAGCAGTCGTTCAGGAGGAGCACGCCGCCGGGTAGCTCGAGCTCCTCCTCGCGCAGCGGCGTGAAGACGACGTCGAGGCGGGCCGGCAGCGGCACGCCGAGCGCCTCGCACACCGCGATCGCGGCGCGGGTGTTCTCGAGCTGGTGCCTGGCGGTGAAGCTGGTCTCGAACGGGACGCGCTCCGCGAACCGGCGGACGTCGAGGTCTCGGCGGGCGAGGTAGGGCTCGAGCAGCGGCTCGTCGGGGACGACGGCGACGCCGCCCGGCGGCAACGCCTCGAGCAGCTCGGCCTTCGCCCGGGCGACCTGCTCGACCGACCCGAGCAGCTCGAGGTGCACCGGCCCGACGTTCGTGATCACGGCGACGTCTGGCCGGGCGAGCGAGGCGAGCCAGGCGATCTGGCCGAGCCCCCGCATCGCCATCTCGACGATACAGAGCTCCGTGTCCGGCTCGAGGCGGCAGAGCGTGAGCGGGACCCCGAGCTCGTTGTTGTAGTTGCCTTCCGAGGCGACGGTGCGGCGGTGCGGCGAGCACAGGGCGGCGAGGATGTCCTTCGTCGTCGTCTTCCCGGTCGAGCCGGTGATCGCCACGACCGTCGCCCGGGAGCGCCGGCGGACGGCCCGGGCGATCGCGCCCAGCGCCTGGTGCGGGTCGCTCGGGACGAGGGCCGCCGCCGCGCCGCGCTCGAGCGCGTCGGCGACGAACGCCTCGCCGGGGCCGACGGCGACGAAGAGGTCGCCCTCCTCGACCTTGCGGGAGTCGATCTTCACCCCGGTGACGGCGTCCGCGCGCCGCTCGAGCCGCCCGAGCGGCTCGAGCAGCGAGAGCTCGAGCGGGATCATCCGACCACGCGGCGCAGGAGCGCGCGCACGACCTCGCGGTCGTCGAAGGGGACCTTCCCGGTCGCGAGCTCCTGCTCGGGCTCGGCGCCCCGGCCGGCGACCACGACGACGTCGCCGGGCTCCGCCTCGGCGAGGGCGAGCTCGATCGCGGCGCGGCGGTCGAGCTCGATCGTGTACGCGGCGGGATGCCCGCCGGCGACCTCCGCGGCGATCGCCTCCGGCGCCTCGCTGCGCGGATTGTCGGAGGTGAGGATCGCTCGGTCGGCGAGCTCGCGGGCGACCCTCCCCATCGCCGGCCGCTTGGCCCGGTCGCGGTCGCCACCCGCCCCGAACACGACCGTCAACCGGCCGCGGCCGAGCGTCCGCGCCGCCCGCAGCACGTTCGCAAGCGAGTCGGGCGTGTGCGCGTAGTCGACGACCACCGCGAACGGCTGACCCTCCTCGATCGACTCGAAACGCCCGGGGACGCCTTGCACCGACTCGATCCCGCGCCTGATCGCCTCGGTGTCGATCCCGAGCGCGCGCGCGGCGAGCGCCGCGCCGATCGCGTTCAGCCGGTTGAACTCGCCGCGCAGCCGCAGCTCGACGCCGTCGAGCGCGTCCGAGCTCGCGTCGAAGGTGGTCGCGCCGGGGAGCTCGCGGGCGAGTCGCCGCCCGTACTCGTCGCCGACGTTGACGACCGCGTGCTCGGCCTGCTCGAAGAGCGCGCGCTTGGCCGCGTAGTACGCCTCCATCGTCCCGTGGAAGTCGAGGTGGTCCTGCGTGAGGTTCGTGAACACGAGCACGTCGAAGCGCACGCCGTCCAGACGGTGCTGCGCCTGGGCGATCGACGTGGCCTCCATCACGCAGGCGTCGTCGCCGCGGTCGACCATCTGCCGGAAGAGGCGCTGGAGGTCGATCGCCTCCGGCGTGTTCAGGCCGAGGGGCGCCGACTCCCCGCCGACCCGCCGCTCGATGTTCGTCAGCAGCCCGGTGCTCCGGCCGGCGGCGGTCAGGATCGCGCGGAGCAGGAACGCCGTCGTCGTCTTGCCGTTCGTGCCGGTGACGGCGGCGGTGAGGAGCCTGTCCTGCGGATGCCCGAAGAAGGCCGCCGCGGCCGGGGCCATCGCCGCCCGCGTGTCCGGGACGACGAGCTGCGGCAGCGGCACGGGCACGGGGCGCTCGACGACGAGGCCGACCGCGCCCCGGCGCGCCGCGAGCGGGGCGAGCTCGTGGCCGTCCGCGCGCGAGCCGCGCACACAGAAGAAGAGCGCGCCGGGGGCGAGCGCTCGCGTGTCGTAGGCGAGGTCCGTCGGCGCGAGCCGACCGACGAACTCGCCGAGCGTCTCGGTGGGCATCGCCCGCCATTCTCGCGCCCGCGCTCACCCCGCGGCCGCGCTCACGTCCGCGGCTCGTCGGGCGGGATCGCGAGGTACTGGAGGTCGAACTTGGCGATCTGCTGGAAGGCCGGGGCGGCGACGACGCCGCCGTAGATCGCCCGGCGCGGCTCGTCGACCTCGACGAGCACGACGAGCTTCGGATGCGAGGCGGGCACCATCCCGACGAACGAGGCGACGAAGTTCGAGTTCGAGTAGCCGCCGCGCCCGTTCGGCTTCTGCGCGGTACCGGTCTTGCCCGCGACCGTGTAGCCGGGGATCGCCGCCTCGGTCCCCGTCCCGCCCTGCACGACGTCGAACAGCATCGACTTCACCTCGCGGTCGACCGCGGGCGACATGATCCGGCGGCGCTTCGGCGTGAACGGCGCGCCGCCGCCGACGCGCGACACGAGGTGCGGCTGCACCCACACACCGCCGTTCGCGACCGCGGCGTAGACGGAGGCCATCTGGATCGGCGTGACCGCGATCCCCTGCCCGATCGGCACGTTGCCGATCGTCGACCCGGACCACCGGTCGAGCGGCAGGACGATGCCTGGGCTCTCGCCGGGGTAGTCGATCCCGGTCGGGCGCCCGAACCCGAACCGCTCGATCCACTGCGCGAGTCGCGCCGGCCCCAGCTTCTCCGCGAGGGTGATCGCGCCCACGTTCGACGAGTACTCGAGGATCTGCGCGACGCTGTAGTCGACGGTCCCCCGCTGCTCGGCGTCGTGGATGCAGTAGTTCGCGACTTGGATGCACGGCGGCAGCCTGAACCTCGTCGACGGCTTCACGAGCCCCTCGGAGAGGGCGCCGGTGACCGTGACGAGCTTGAAGGTCGACCCCGGCTCGTAGGTGTCCGTGACCGCGCGGTTGCGCGTGATCTCGGGGCTGACGCGCGGCGTGTCGTTCGCGTCGTAGCCGGGAGCCTGCGCCATCGCGAGCACGTCGCCCGTGGCGGGGTCGAGGACGATCGCGGTCGCGTCCTTCGCGTCCCACTCCTTGACCGTGGCGCGGAGGACCTGCTCGGCGTTCGCCTGGATCGTGTGGTCGATCGTCGTGAAGACGTCCGAGCCCTCCCGGACGGGGGACGAGCTCAGCACGTCGATCGTGCCGCCGCTCGCGTCCCGCACGACCGTCTGCTTCCCGGGGCGCCCGGAGAGGCTGCGGTTGTACTCGAGCTCGAGGCCGGAGAGCCCCTTGTCGTCGGTGCCGGCGTAGCCGATCACCTGGGCGGCGACCGATCCCTGGGGGTAGGCGCGGAGCTCCTCCGGCTCCGAGTAGACGCCGGCGAAGCCGCGGCGCAGGAACCGGGCAGCCTTCGCCGGATCGGCGAAGCGCTCGACGTACACGAACTGGCTCTTCCGGTCGAGGAGGGCGGGATAGAGCGCGTTCGGGTCGACGCCCAGCAGCCGGTGCGCGGCGACGGCGATCCCGCTCGGGTTCGTCACCTCCTGCGGGTCGGCGTAGACGGTGGTCATCTGCTCGCCGATCGCGAGCTCGACCCCGGTGCGGTCGAAGATCGTGCCACGCCCCGCCGGGACCGTCTGCACCTCCTGGTGCTGGCTGTGCGCGATCCGCGCGAGCCGCCCCGCCTGGACGACCTGGATCCACCCCGCCCGGGCGAAGAGGCCCGCGAACGCGAGCGCGAAGAGGACGAGCAGCAGGCGGATGCGGCGGTTGGCGCGCCTGTCCCTCACGGCACGAGGTTGATCACCGTGGTCTGCTCGGCCGGGACGAGCCCGTCCGCGCGGCGCGCCTCCGCCTGGATCCGCGGCGAGGCGAGCGCCGCCGAGAGCTGCGACTGGAGCGCGTGGTTCGCGGCCCGGAGGTTCGACCGCTCCTGCGTCGCACGGTCGAGCGCGAGGTTGAGCCGGAGCACCGCGAGGTTGACGAAGACGACGCCGGCCAGCAGCACGGCGCTGACCGCGATCCAGAGGATCGCCCCGCGCGAGCGCGCCCGCGCGCGGGCGCGCCTGCGCCGCGACGGCCGCGCCCGCACCCGTGCCGGCGCGGCGACCGTTGCGTGCGCGGCGCTCACAGCTTCACCGCGACGCGTAGGCGGGCCGACTGCGAGCGCGGGTTGCGCGCGACCTCGGCCGCGGACGGCCGGATCGCCCGTCGCGGGGTCGCGCGCAGGGCCGGCTCCGCCCCGCACGCGCAGACGGGGAACTCGGGCGGGCACGTGCAGCCGCGCTCCTGCGCGCGGAGGAACCGCTTCACGATCCGGTCCTCGAGCGAGTGGAACGAGATCACCGCCAGCCGCCCGCCCGGCCGGAGCAGGGCGAGCGCGGCGGGCAGCGCGCGCTCGAGCGCGCCGAGCTCGTCGTTCACCTCGATGCGGAGCGCCTGGAAGACCCGCTTGGCGGGATGGCCCTCGCCGAACCGCGCCGGCGCCGGGATCGCCCGCTTGACCGTCTCGACGAGCTCCCCCGTCCGCTCGAACGGCTGCGACGTGCGCCGCTCGACGATCGCGCGCGCGATCTGCCGCGCGTAGCGCTCCTCGCCGTAGCGGCGGAAGATCTCCGCGAGGTCGTGCTCGCTCCGCTCGTTGACCACGTCGCGCGCGCTGAGCTCGGCCGACGGGTCCATGCGCATGTCGAGCGGAGCGTCGGCCGCGTAGGAGAAGCCGCGCTCCGGCCGGTCGAGCTGCATCGAGGAGACCCCGAGGTCGAGCAGGATCGCGTCCGCCCGGACGCCGTTCGCGGCGAGCTGGGCGAGGACCCGCGAGAACTCGCCGTGCAGCAGCCGCACCTTCGCGGCCGTCGACCGGCGGAGGCGCTCGAAGTACGGCGCGACCGTCGGGTCGCGGTCGATCGCGATCAGCTTCCCGTCGCCGCGGAGCCGCGCGGCGAGGAGCGTCGCGTGCCCGCCGGCCCCGAAGGTGGCGTCGACGACCGTCTGACCAGGCTTCGGCGCGAGCGCCCGCAGAACCTCGTCGGCGAGGACGGGGACGTGGTCAGTCTCGGTTGGCAAGACGCTCGGCAACATCCTCCGCGCTCCCTTCGACGGCTTGCTGCTGTGCGCGCCAGGCGGCGCGATCCCAGATCTCGAGGTGGTCGTCCATGCCCGCGACCGTGACCTCCCGGCCGATCCCCGCCGCCGCGAGGAGGCGCGCCGGGATCACGACCCGCCCCTGCTTGTCGAGCTCGGCCTCCGCCGCGGAGGCGAAGAAGAACCGCCTCATCTTCCGGGCGTCCGGGTCGAACGGGTCGAGCGTGCCGATCCGCTCGGCGAGCCGCTGCCACGCCTCGGCCGCGTAGACGTAGAGGCAGCCGTCGAGCCCGCGCGAGACGACCACCTCCCGCCCGAGCTCCGCCCGCAGCCGGGCCGGGAGCGTGAGCCGGTTCTTGTCGTCGAGCGCGTGCTCATGTTCGCCGAGGAGCATCGGAGCGATTCACCACTTGCCCCCACTCTAACCCACTTCTCCCCACCTGTCCACCCCCGCGGCGGCGCCGGGGCGGGCGGTGCCCTACCGGGTGAGCTGCGCCGCGAACGGCCCGGCGCCGGTGACGACGGCGGCGCCGGCGCGGGCGGCGAGCGCGAGCGCGGCGTCGAGCTCGTCGCCGCGGGCGAGCGCGAAGCAGAGGGCGGCCGCGAACGAGTCGCCGGCGCCGTAGGTGTCGGCGAGCGGCCCCGGCAGCGGCGCCGCCGCGAACCGGCGCGGCGCCCCGGGCGGGACGCGGTAGGTGCCGCCGGCGGCCCCCTCGGTGCGGACGACGAGACCGGCCTCGAGGCCGCCGTCCTCGCGCTCGGCGGGGTCGGTGCCGCTGCCGACGAGCAGGTCGAGGCGGACGCCGCCGGCGCGCAGCGTCGCGTGCTCGCGCGGGGTGGCGGCGAGGAAGCGGGCGGCCCGGGCGGCGCGCAGCGCCTCCGGCTCGCCGGCGACGAAGAAGACGGCGTCGTAGTCGTCCATCGGGGGCAGCGTGCGCGGCCGCAGCTTCGGGCCGACGGTCGTGATCGTCCGCTCGCCGTGCGCGTCGACCTGGACGAAGCCGCGGCGGGTCCGGCCGAGCCACTCGGCGTGGACCGCGAGCCCGAGCTCGGTCAGCCGCTCCACCGAGCGGCGGCCGAGCTCGTCGCGGCCGAGGGCGGTGAAGAAGTCGCAGGCGCCGGCCAGCTTCGCAAGCTGCACCGCGACCACCGACCCGCCGCCCGCGGGCTCGGTCCAGCCGGGGTCGGCGTGCGCGATCTCGCCCGGGCCCGGGACCCGGTCGACGAGCACCGACTCGATCCACTCGACGTGGCCGACGACCGCGCATCTCACAGCTCCGCAGGCTCGCACGTTTCTCCGCATGATGGAGGCCGTGACCGTCCCGCCGTTCGAGCGGTTCTACGGGGAGAACGCCGCCGACGTGCTCGGCTACCTGCGGCGGCTCCTCGGCCGGCGCGCCGAGGACGCCTGGCAGGAGACGTTCCTGCGCGCGCTCCGCGCCTACGACCGGCTGGAGCACGGCCGCCACCTGCGCGCGTGGGTCTTCACGATCGCCACGCGGGTGGCGATGGACGAGCTCAGGGCGAGGAGCGACGTCTCCCTGGTCGACGGCGTCGACGGCGAGCCGGTCGAGCTCCGCCGGCCGGCGTTCCGCGAGCTCGAGCACCTCACCGGCGGGCTGCCGCCGACCGAGCGCGCCGCGGTCGTGCTCCGCTACGGCTACGACCTGCCCTACGCGGACATCGGCGCGGCGCTCGGCTCGTCCGAGGCGGCGGCGCGCGCCGCCGCCTCGTCGGGCGTTCGCCGCTTGCGGCGCCGCCTCTCGGCCGCGCCGCCGGCCGGGAGCTCGAGGAGGTCGCGTGCGCGTCGGTCCTGAGCTCGACGCCTCCTTCCGCGCGGCCGCGCTCGCCGAAGGGCTCGTCGACGTCCGCTTCGACGTCGCCGAGTCCCCCGTCGGCCCCCTCTTCCTCGCGGCGAGCCCGCGCGGGCTCTGCCGCGTCTCGTACACGGTCGAGGGCGAGGACGAGGCGGTCGCGCGCCGCTACGGCGTCCGCGTGCTGCGCGCGCCGCTCGACCAGGTGCGGCGCGAGCTCGACGAGTACTTCGCCGGCCGGCGGCGGGCGTTCGACCTGCCGCTCGACCTCCGCGTCGCGCCCTTCCAGGAGGCGGTGCTGCGGGCGCTCGCGCGGGTGCCGTACGGCCGCACGGAGACCTACGGCGGGCTCGCGGCGCAGGTCGGCAGGCCGAAGGCGGCGCGCGCGGTCGGCACGGCGATGAACCGCAACCCGGTCCCGATCGTCCTCCCCTGCCACCGGGTCGTCGGCGCGGACGGCTCGCTCGTCGGCTACGGCGGCGGCCTCGAGGTGAAGCGCGCGCTGCTCGAGCTCGAGGGCGCGCTGCCGCCGAGCCGCGCTCACGGCAGCAGCCCGAGGAGCCGGTAGCCCACGCCCCAGACCGTCTCGAGGAGCGGCGCGCCGGGGTCGGCGGCGCGCAGCTTGCGCCGCAGACGGGAGGCGTGGGCGTCGAGGGTGCGGGTGCGCGAGGGCGCGCGGAACCCCCAGATCTCGCGCAGCAGCTCCTCCTTGGTGAAGACGCGGTCGGGCTCGGCGGCGAGCCGCAGCAGGAGCTCGTACTCCTTCTGGGAGAGGTCGACGCGGCGACCGCCGACGGTGACGACGCGGGCGCGCCGGTCGATCGCGAGCGGGCCGGCGACGACCGTGGCGGCGGCGCCCGAGCGGCGGAGGACGGCCCGCATGCGCTCGACGAGCTCCTCGTGGTGGAACGGCCGCGTGACGTAGTCGGCGCACCCGCGCCTGAAGGCACGGACGCGCTCGCCCGGGTCGGCCTCCGCGGGCCCGAGCACGATCACGGGCGCCTCGCCGCGCCAGCGCTCGATCGCGGCCTCGTCGCCGGCGAGGACGAGGTCGGGAAACCCGCCCGGCTTCGCCAGCTCGAAGCCGTGGTCGCGGAGCTGCCGCTCGAGCAGCCCCCGCATCGCGGGCTCGTGCTCGGCGAGTAGCACGGTCGTCGACATCGAGCCGACGGTAGCGTCCGGCGGCGCGCCGAGCCAGATGTCCTTTGCGCCGATTTCGCGACGAAGCTTCCTCACCGCGCCCGAGCGGCCACGGCCGCGTGCGCGCCGCGCCCGGCGAGCCGCGCCGCGCCCGGCGCGGTCAGAGGCGTCCGGAGCGGATGACCCCCCAGAGCAGCCAGACCCCGAAGACCCCGGAGAGGACGAACCCGACCACCGAGATCGCGTTCACGCCGAAGAGGTGCGGGCCCTTCGTCGCGAAGATGCCGATCAGGCTCGACCCGATCAGGCCTCCGGTCACGACCATCGCGATCACGAGCCGGTTCGCGACCGCGTCGAGCTTGTGCATGAAGTCGTCGAGACCCTTGTGCACGAACCCGAGCTCGATGCGACCCTCGCGCACCTGCTCGAGCGTCTCGTGCACCTGGTAGGGGAGCTCGCGCACCATGTGGGCGAGCTGGTGGCCCTCGCGCCGCGCCCGGCGGGCGATCCGCTCCGGCGTGAACCGCTCGAGCATGAGCGAGCGGGCGTACGGCCGGGCGACCTCGAACACGTTGAAGTCCGGGTAGAGGTCGACACCGACGGAGCCGACGGTGGCAATCGCCTTGTCGAGCAGCACGTAGTTCGTCGGCAGGCGGAGGTTGAGGCGGTAGATGAGCGCGAACGCCTCGCGGATCACCTGCAGCGGGTCGATGTCGCGCAGCCGCGCGCCGTAGTAGCGCGCGTAGACGGCGCGCAGCTCGGCGACGAACTCCTCCTCGCGCTCGCGCGGGTAGCGCACGCCGAGCTCGGCGAGGCGCTTCGGCAGGACCTCGACGTTCTCGTTCACGGCGTCGATGAACAGGCGCGTCAGCCTGGAGAGGTCCTGGTCGGTGAGCCGACCGGCCGAGCCGAAGTCGACGAGGCCGATCCGCTCCGGCGAGAGCACGAGGATGTTGGCGGGATGCGGGTCGCCGTGGAAGAACCCGTGGCGGAAGATCATCGTCATCCACGCCTCCGCGATCAGGTAGGCAAGCGTGCGCCGCTGCTCCAGCGACCAGGCGTCGAGCTCGAGGTCGACGAGCTGCACGCCCTCCAGGTACTCGAGCGTGAGCACGCGGGCGCGGGTGTAGCTCCAGTACACGCGCGGGACCGCGACGTGCGGGTGGCCGGCGAAGTTCGCGTGGAAGACCTCGGCGTTGCGGGCCTCGAGCCGGTAGTCGAGCTCCTGCCTGATCGCCCGCGCGAATTCGTCGACGAGCTCGCGCGTGTCGACGAAGTCGAGCGCCCGCACACGCTCGGCGACGAGCCTCGCCGCCTGGTCGAGGAGCTGGATATCGCTCTCGATCGTGCTCTGCGCGAGCGGCCGCTGCACCTTGACCGCGACCCGGCGCTTGTTCGGCAGCACCGCGCTGTGCACCTGGCCGATCGACGCGGACGCGATCGGCTCCGGGTCGAACTCGAGGAACAGCCGCTCGATCGGCTGCCCGAGCTCCTCGGCGACCACGCGCTCGACCTCCGAGAACGCGAACGGCCGCACGTCGTCCTGGAGGCCGCGCAGCTCCGCGATGATGTCGGGCGGGACGACGTCGGGCCGGGTCGAGAGGAGCTGGCCGAACTTGACGAACGTCGGCCCGAGCTCGTCGAGCATCTCGCGCAGGTGGCGGCCCCGCGCCGTCGGCGCCCCGCCCCCGTGCCGGCGCCCCTCGAGCAGGTAGCCGAAGCCGTGCCGCGCCGCCACCTGGGCGATCTCGCCCAGCCGGCCGATGCTGATCGCGCGCGAGCGCGCCGCCATCGCGAAAGTATGCCCCTAGCGGGGAAAAGCGGCGGGGACGCCGCCGTCGACGGGGATCACGGCGCCGGTGGTCGCCCGCGAGCGCTCGGAGACGAGGAAGGCGACCGCCGCCGCGACGTCGCGCGCGGTCACCTCGCGGCCGAGCAGGCTCCTGCGCGCGTAGAAGGCCTCGAGCTCCTCGACCGGGATGCCGTGCGCGGCCGCGCGCTCGCGCCGCACCTCCTCCGACCAGAGCTTCGAGCCGGCGAAGACCGCGTCCGGGTTGACCGCGTTCGCCCGCACGCCGATCGGCCCCCCTTCGAGGGCGGCGATCCGCGCGAGCTGCACGAGCCCCGCCTTGGCGACCGAGTAGGGCCCGAAGCCGGCGCCGGGGGCGAAGGCGTTCTTCGAGGCGACGTAGACGAGGCTGCCGCCGATCCCCTGCGCCCGCAGCACCGGCCAGACGCGCTTCGTCAGCAGGAAGTGGCTCGTCAGGTTCACCTCGACGCTCCGGCGCCACTCCTCCTCCGCGACGGCAGCGAGCGGGCCGGTGACGGCGACGCCGGCGCAGAAGACGACCGCGTCGAGCCCGCCGTAGCGCGCGACCGCCTCCTCGACGAGGGCGTCGGCGGTGCGCGGGTCGGTGAGGTCGCCCTCGACGTCCGCGCCGGCGAGGTCGGCGGTGACGACGTTGGCGCCGCGCGCCGCGAGATCGGCCGCGACCTCGCGGCCGATGCCCGAGGCGGCACCGGTGACGATCGCGACGTGGCCCTCGAGCTCCGGCGGCGGCGGCGAGAGCGTCAGCTTGTACAGCTCGAGCGGCCAGTGGACGAAGTCGTCGACCTCCTGCTCGGTGAGCCACGAGGCGCCGCCGAAACGGTCGCGCGTCGCCGCCGTCGTCGCGTGCGAGTGCGCGGCGAGCTCGAGCCGCATGCGGGCCGTGCGCGGATCCGGCCCAGCCGCCACGCAGCCGACGCCGGGGACGAGGAACACCGGCCCGTCGCCGTTCGTCCGGGCGCCGATCCGGAGCATGTGGTCCGGCGTGCTGCGCATCGCGGCGATCTCCGCCGCGTCCGGGCGCTCGGCAAGCGCGCGCTGCGCAGCGTCGACCGCAAGCACCTGCCGGCGCTCCCGCGACACGCGTCCCCGAAGCTCGAGCAGCGAGCGGCTGCTCGGGACGACCTCCAGCTCGACCGGGCGCAGACCGAGAAAGCGGGCGGCACGGTCGACGAGCTCTCGCGTGCGGCCGTACGACTCCTCGTCCGTCTCTCCCCAGGTGACGAGCCCGTGGTGGGCGAGCACGACCGCCCGAGCGCCGGCCGCGGCGTCCGCGACGAGCTTCGCGAGGGCGAACCCGGGCCGCAGGTACGGGACGACCGCGACGTCCTCGCCGAGCGCGTCGCGCGCCGCCGCCGCCGGGTCGGGGGCGTTTGCGAGCGCGCAGATCGCGTCCGCGTGGACGTGGTCGACGTGGGTCGCCGGCAGGAAGGCGTGCAGGAGCGTCTCGATCGAGGGGCGCGGCGCGTCGGGCTCGACCAGGCAGCGCCCGAGGTGGTCGACCATCTCCTCGTCGCTCATCGCGTCGCGCTCGCGGAGCGGCAGAAGCTCGTCGAGCCGCAGGCCGGGGAAGTCGCGGGCGGTGCAGGTGGCGAGGTCGCGGCCGGACCCCTTGATCCGCAGGACGCGCTGCTCCCGGCCGGCGTGGTCGCGCTCGAAGAGCTTCGTCGAGGTGTTGCCGCCGCCGTACAGGACGAGCGCCGGATCGGCGCCGATCCGGCGGGACCGCTCGACGAGGCGATCGAGGGCGGAGAGCGCTCCCATCCGCGCTAGCGGATGTGGCGGATCGTCGCCCGCCAGGCGCCGCCCGGCGCCTGCACGTCGACGGACTCGCCGAGCCTGCGGCCGAGCAGCGCCGAGCCGAGCGGCGAGCCCGGCGAGACGGTCCCGGCGCCGCCGACGGCGCTCACCTCGACCGTCATCGACTCGCCGCGCTCGTCCTCGATCTCGACCACCGAGCCGATCCCGACCTCGTCGACGCCGGGATGCTCGACGATCTCGGCGTGGTCGAGCCGCGCGCGCAGCGTGCGGATCCGCGCCTCGAGCAGGCCCTGCTCGTTCTTCGCCGCGTGGTACTCGAAGTTCTCGGCGAGGTCGCCGAACTCGCGCGCCCGCTTGATCGCCGCGACCACCTCGGCGCGGCGCGGCCCCTCGAGCTCCTCGAGCTCCGCCCGCAGCGCCGCGGCCTGCTTCGCCGTCAGCCGCTCGCTCACGGCTCGCGGTCCTCGAGCAGGCGGATGCGATGCTCGAGCTGGGCGACCCGGAGCTCGAGCTCGTCCCAGTCGTCGCGCGTCACCACGCCGAGCTCGCGGCAGAGCTCGCGCAGCCGGCGCCGCGTCCCCTCCCCCACGCGCACGGCGTCGCCGCGCCAGCGACCCGCGACCTCGTCGAGGAGCGCGCGGAGCTCGTCGAGCTTGATCCCGAGGAAGCTAGCGGGCTCGTCCATGCGGTCTCGTCCGGCGGCGCTGCCTCCGCCGCTCCCGTTTCGCCTCGCGCGCCACCGCGTCGCCATCGCCGACCGTCCCGGCGACCGTCCCGGCGACCGCGCCGAACGTCTCCTCGACCCGCTCGACGAGCGGCGGCGCGCTGGACGCGGCGGCGGCCGCCGCCCGCCCGGCCCGCGCGGGCACGGGCTCCGCCTCGTCGCGGTCCGGCCGCTCGGCCTTGCGGCGCGCGTACTCCGGCTCGCGCTCCTTCCAGATCGTCAGCAGCGGGGCGGCGATGAAGATCGACGAGTACGCGCCCGAGGTGATCCCGACGAGGAGCGCGAAGGCGAAGTCCTTGAGCGTCGCGCCGCCGAAGAAGAGCAGGGAGGCGACCGGCAGAAGCGTGATGAAGGTCGTCGCGAGCGAGCGGCGGATCGTCTCCCAGAGCGAGACGTTGGCGATCGTCGCGAAGGGCGCGCGCTTCATCACCGACTTCACGTTCTCGCGGATGCGGTCGAAGATGATGATCGTGTCGTAGATCGAGTAGCCGAGGACGGTCAGCACCGCGGCGACCGTGGACGCCGTCACCTCGCGTCCGGTGAGGGAGTACACGCCGACGGTGATCGCGACGTCGTGGAGCATCGCAACGATCACCGGCAGCGCGAACTTGTAGCCCCTGCCGGCGGCGTTGAACCGCAGGGTCGTGTAGAGGGTGATCAGGAAGAGCGAGAAGACGATCGCGAGGATCGCCGCGTGCGCGATCTGCCGGCCGAAGCTGGACGAGACGTTCTTCACGCCGAGCTTCTGCGCGTGCAGCCGGTTGGTCAGGTCGTTCGTCAGCCGGTCCTGGTCGGCCGTCTTCAGCTTCTTCAGGCGGATCTGGAAGCTCTTGTAGCTCTCGCTGCCGATCGCCTTGCCGGTTCCCTGGACGACGGCGCCCTTCTCCGTGATCTGCGAGCGCACCGCCGAGAGCGACGTCGGCTGCGGGGTCGAGAACGTGATCTGGACGCCGCCCTTGAAGTCGATCCCGAGGTTGAGCCCGCGGGTCGCGAGCGACCCGATGCCGATCGCGATCACGACCGCCGAGATCGCGAACCAGAGGTAGCGGCGGCGCATGAAGTCGATCTGGAGGAAGCGGCCGCGCTGCGCGCCGCTCGCCCCCATGAAGCGGGGGTTGTCGAACCAGCGGAACCCGGACAGCAGGCCGAGCATCGCCCGGGTGGCGGCGACCGCCGTGACGAGCGACACGACCGTGCCGATCATCAGCATCAGCGCGAAGCCCTTCACCTCCGCGGTCGCGACCGCGAACAGGACGAGCGCGGTGATCAGCGTGACGACGTTGGCGTCGACGATCGTGTGGAAGCCCTTCTGGTAGCCAGTCGCGACCGCGGCGCGCACCGACCTCCCCGCGCGCGCCTCCTCCTTGATGCGCTCGAACACGACCACGTTCGCGTCGGCGGCGACGCCGATCGTCAGGATCAGTCCCGCGAAGCCCGGCAGCGTCAGCGTGACGCCGAAGAGCAGGATCGCGCCGTACATGAACGCCGCGTACACGGCGAGGCCGACGACCGCGACGAGCCCGAGGAAGCGGTAGAGGAGCAGGAGGAACACCGCGACGACGATCAGGCCGCCGATCGCCGCGTTCCGCGCCTGCCGCAGCGAGTCCTTCCCGAGCGTCGCCGACACGTCGGTCCGCTCCACGGTGATGAACGGGACGCGCAGCGCGCCGCTCCGCAGGACGAGCGCGAGGTCCTTCGCCTCCTGGAGCGACGAGAGGCCGGTGATCTCGGCGCCGGTGCCGGTCGGGTCGATCCCGTTCGGGTACTGCGTGTAGTCGATCTGCGGCCAGGAGCGGAGCTGGCCGTCGAGCACGATCGCGAAGTGCTGCGGCGTCCCGAGCGCCTGCCCCCGGATCGCCTCCTCCTTGGTGATCTGCGCGAACACCTTGTTGCCGTGGCCGGTGAAGTGCATGGTCACGATCGGCGCGCCGGTCGACGGGTCGAAGTCCTGCTGCGTGCCGCTCAGGTTCAGGTCCTTGCCCGTCATCTGCGGGACCGGGTTCGGGCCGGAGAGGTCGTGCTTGAACAGGTAGTAGTAGGTCGTACCGGGCGCCGGGTAGCCGCTGAGCCCCGGGCAGACGAGCGACGACCGCGCGTCGCAGGTGATCACCACTCGGTTCGGCGGCACCGTCATCACCTGGTAGCCGGTCGGGAAGCCCGGCGTCGTCCGCAGCACGCTCTTCGGCTTCGGCCTCAGCGGCCGCAGGCTCTTGACCGCCGGCTCCTGCTCGAGCTGCGCGAGCGTGGTGGTGGGGCCCGCGACCGGCTTCCGGGTGCGCGAGTTGAACAGGTAGTACTCGGACGGGAGCCCCTTCTGCCCCGACTGCACGCCGGCGAGCAGGTCGAACAGGCTCGTGTGGGCGACCGGGGCGCCGGAGGCGGAGATCGACGGCGGGACGAGCGAGGTCTCGAGGTCGTACAGCTCGAGCTGGGCGGTCGCGCCGATGATCGCCGCGGCCTTGTTGATGTCGTGCACCGCCGGGAGCTCGACCACGATCTGGTTCGATCCCTGGCGGGTGACGATCGGCTCCGACACGCCGAGCGCGTCGATCCGGTTCCGGATCACGTCCACGGAGAGGTTCATGTCGTCCGCGGTGAGCGTGTGGCCACGCGGCGGCTGCGCCTGGAGGACGACCTCGAGGCCGCCCTGCAGGTCGAGGCCCTCGCGCAGCGGCCGGTGCACCGGCGACCCCGGCCAGGCGAGGAAGAACACGCCGACGAGCGCCGCCACGAGCAGCCCGACGAGCGTCAGCTGGGAGCGCCGCGAAGAAATGGCGGGGACAGGTTAGCTCTCGCCCGGCGGGGCCACCTCGCGAGCGACGGCGGCCACGGCGCGCCGGTCGAGCCGGACGACCACGTTCGGGGCGATCTCGACCCGCAGCTCCTCCTCGCCCGCCTCGCGGACGGTCGCGTGGATCCCGCCGGCGGTGATGATCTCGTCGCCCTCGCCGACCTCGTCCTGCATCGCCCGGTGGGCCCGCTGGCGGCGCCGCTGCGGCAGCACCACGAACGCCCACGCGAGCGCGAGCAGGATGGCGATGGCGATCAGGGCTTGCATGCGTCGAGACGGTCGAGCGCGGCGCGCTTGTAGGACGTGAACGTACCTTCGAGGATCGCCTCGCGCGCCCCGGCCGTGAGCGAGACCAGGAAGCGCAGGTTGTGCAGGGTGAGCAGGCGGTGCCCGAGCAGCTCCCTCTGGTTGACGAGGTGTCGCAGGTACGCGCGCGTGAACGTCCGGCAGGCCGGGCAGTCGCAGCCCTCGTCGAGCGGACGCTGGTCGCGCGCGTACCCCGCGTTGCGGAGGTTGAGGCGCCCCTCCCAGGTCAGCGCGGCGCCCGTGCGCGCGGTCCGCGTCGGGAGCACGCAGTCGAACATGTCGACGCCGGCTTCGATCACCTCCAGGATCCCCTCCGGGTCGCCGATCCCCATGAAGTAGCGCGGCTTCTCCGGCGGCAGGAGCGCCGCGACCCAGTCGGTCGTCTCGAGCATCGCCGCGCGGTCCTCGCCGATCGAGAGGCCGCCGATCGCGTTGCCGTCGAAGTCGAGCTCGACGAGCTCCTCGGCCGAGCGGCGGCGCAGCTCCCGGTCGGTCGCGCCCTGGTTCACGGCGAAGCGGAGCTGGCCCTCGGCGCGAGGCGCGTGGCGCTGCCTGCGCGCCCACTCGGTCGTCCGGCGCACCGCGTCCTCGAGCACCCGCCGCCCCGCGTCGTGCGGCGGTACGTGGTCGAGGCACATCGCCACGTCGCTCCCGAGGTTCGCCTGGATCCGCGCCGCGAGCTCCGGGGTGAAGCGGGTCGCCGCCCCGTCGTAGACGTTGCGGAAGGTGACCGCGTCGTCGTCGACCGCGATCAGGGTGTCGCGGAGGGAGAAGACCTGGAACCCGCCGGAGTCGGTGAGGATCGGCCCGTCCCAGGCCATGAAGCGGTGCAGGCCGCCGAGCTCGGCGATGAGCGTGTCGCCCGGGCGGAAGTGCAGGTGGTAGGCGTTGCCGAGCAGGATCTCGGCGCCGAGCTGCCGCACCTCCGTCGGCGTCAGGGTCTTCACGGTCGCCTTCGTGCCGACCGGCATGAAGACCGGCGTGCGCACCGCCCCGTGCGCGGTCTCGAGGACGCCGGCGCGGGCGGCGCCGTCGGTCGCTTCCAGGCGGAACATCAGAGGACGAGCATCGCATCGCCGAACGAGTAGAAGCGGTAGCGCTCGGCGATCGCGAGCGCGTACAGCCGCCGGGTCTCTTCGACGCCGGCGAAGGCCATCACGAGCGCGAGCAGGGTCGAGCGCGGCAGGTGGAAGTTCGTCAGCAGGCAGTCGACCCGGAGGAACTCGAACCCGGGCGTGATGAAGAGCTCGGTGCGGCCGGCGAGCGGCGCGCCGCGGGCGAGCGTCTCCAGGACGCGCACGGTCGTCGTGCCCACCGCGAGCACGTGCGTGGCCGTGCGGATCCGCTCCCACGCCTCCGGCCGTACCTCGTAGCGCTCGCCGTGGAGCGCGTGCGCCTCGAGCGTCTCCTCGGTCACGGGCCGGAAGGTGTCGAGGCCGACGTGGAGCGTCACCCGCTCGACGTCGAGGCGCGCGAGCACCTCGGGGGTGAAGTGCAGGCCGGCGGTCGGCGCGGCGGCCGAGCCCGGCGCGCGCGCGTAGACGGTCTGGTAGCGCTCCGGGTCGGCGAGCGGCTCGACGATGTACGGGGGGAGCGGCACCTCGCCGGCGGGCTCGCCGTGGAGCCGCAGGCGCCAGCGGCCCCCGCCGAGGTGCTCGAGGAGCTCGACGGGCCCGTAGCGCCGGCCGGCCCGCAGCCGGCGGGTCGGCCGGGCGAGCCCCTCCCACTCGGCGTCCCCGCGCGGCTCGAGCAGCAGCACCTCCCCGGCGGGGCGCTCGAGCCGGATCCGCGCCGGCACGACCCGCGTGTCGTTCACCACCGTCAGCGTGCCCGGCGGGAGCTCGTCCGGCAGGTCGCGGAAGGCTCGGTGGCGCGGCTCGCCGCCCGCGCGGGCCCAGACGAGCAGGCGGGACGCGTCCCGGCGCTCCGGCGGGTGCTGGGCGATCAGCTCGGAGGGGAGGTCGTAGTCGAGCTCGCTTGTGTTCATCCGGCGGCGACGGTACCGTCCGGAGGATGGAGGACCTCTTCCGCCTCGCGCTCCGGGACGGGCTCCGCGAGGAGGCGGCGCCGCTCTCGCGCCGGCTCGCGGAGGTCAAGGGCCTCGCGAACCAGGTGATCCGGCGGCTCGAGCGGATGGAGGCGGACCTCGCTGCGGAGCGCCGGGCCCGGATCGACGACCTCGCGCTCCTCGTCGACCTGGTCACGGCGGAGTGGCGCAGCCTGAACGAGCGGCTCGACCGGATCGAGCGGGCGCTCGAGCCGCGCGCCCGCGTCGTCGAGCTGCGGCGGCCCGCCGACGCCGGGTAGCCGGGCTCAGCAGCTCGGCTCCCCGTCCGAGACGCTGCTCGAGCCGGTCACGACTCCGCTCGGGTTCTCGCAGACCTTGACGACGACTGCCATCCGGGCGCCCGAGGCGAGGACTGTGAAGTAGAGCGCGTAGCCTCGGCGCTCGAAGCGGAACGCGTCGTACTGCGCCCGCAGCGCCCCCCGGTGCTTGGCGAGGTACCGCCGGGCCTGCGCGATCGACGGTTGGTGGAGCCAGGCCGGCTGCGCCGCGATCATCGCCGAAGCCTACGCCCCGGGGGCCGCCCCGGTTGACGGGCGCGGGAGGAAGCACGAGAATCGTCGGGCTCACCGCCCCCACCGAAAGGAGTGCCCCGTGCACTTCGTCCTGCTGGGCGTGCACAACGCCGAGGTCTGCCCGACGAGCAATGCCACGACCCGCGACCTGCTCCTGCGGACGGCGCCCGAGGTGCCCGCGATCGCCGAGCGCACCGGCGTCCGCATCGTGGCGGGCCCGTACGTGAACCGAGAGCACACGACCGTCGTCGTCGTCGAGGCCGAGCGAGCCGAGGACGTCGACCGGTTCCTCGTCGAGACGAGGCTCCACCAGTGGAACACGATGCGGGTCCTGCCGTCGCTCCCCCTCGAGCAGGGGCTGAAGGACGTGCAGGAGGGGACGCCGCTCTTCTAGCCTGCCCGTCTCGCCGGCCCGGCGCGCCCCGGCCTCCTAGGCGGCCGGCAGCCGAAGCTCGAAGCGCGATCCGCGTCCGACCTCGGAGCGGAGCTCGATCCGCCCGCCGAGCGCCACCGACAGCTCCCGCGCGATCGCGAGCCCGAGCCCGGTCCCCCCGGCGCCCGAGACGAACGGGCGGAAGAGGAGCTCCCGCCGCTCGGGCGGGATGCCCGGCCCGGTGTCCTCGACCGCCACCGACACGATCCCGTCGGCCTGCCCGAGCGAGAGCTGGATGCGCCCGCCGTCCGGCGTCGCCCGGAAGGCGTTCGAGAGCAGGTTGCCGACGATCTGCAGCACCCGGTCGCCGTCCGAGACGATCACCGGCCGCGCGCCGAGCTCGAGGCGGTAGTCGATCGAGCGGCGCCGGGCCTCCTCCGCGAACGTCTCGTACGCCCGCCCGACGAGCTGCTCCATGTCCACCTCCTCCCGCAGCACCGTGAAGCGGCGCGCGTCGAGCTTCGCGAGGTCGAGGATGTCGCCGACGAGCCGCTCGAGCCGCTCCGCCTCCGCCTCGACGATCGCGAGCGAGGACGCGGTCTGCTCCGGGTCGGTCAGCCCCTCGCGGAGCGCCGCGACGTGGCCGCGGATCGCGGTCAGCGGCGTCCGCAGCTCGTGCGAGACCGACATGAGGAAGTTCCGCTCCAGCCGCTCCGCCTCGGCGAGCCGGTCGGCCATCTCCGCGAACCGCTCGGCGAGGTGGCCGATCTCGCCGGCCGCGCGCGGCGGGACGGCCACGTCGTAGCGCCCGGCCGCGACCTCGTCGGCCGCCCGCGAGAGCGCGAGCACCGGCCGGACGAGCCGCCGCGAGAGGTAGAAGGCGAGCGCACCGGCGACGAGCAACCCGAGCGCCGCCGCGATCGCCAGCCGCTCGACGAGCTGCAGCACGCGCTGGTTGATGCTCGTCTCCCGCTTCGCGACGACGATCGCGCCGACGGCGGTCTTGTGCACGAAGACCGGCGCGGCGACGGCCAGGTACCTGCTCCCGCGGCCCGGCGGGACGAACTCGAAGGTGAGCGACTTCCCGGACGTCCAGTCGATCGTCTTCACCGGGAGCGGGCGCAGCCCCGACTTCTCGCCCGGGAACAGGTTGACGCCGGCGTAGTAGATGAGGTCGCCGGTCGCGGTCTCGAGGTTCTTGCGGGCGAAGGTCGGCGCCTTCCGCGAGTTGCTCCGCTGCGACACCGCGAACGCCTCGTTGACCGCGTTCGTGTACAGCGCGGCAATGCCCTTCGCCTCGACTCGGAGCTGGCTCCACGTCTGCGCGCGCGAGAACTCGCGGAAGAGCTGGACGGCGATCAGCGTCGTCACGATCACCGCGAGCAGGATCCCGCCGAGGAACACGAGCGGGAGCCGGACGCGGAGGGACGAGAGCATCCCCGGTAGTGTCGCCTACGTGCGCGCGGCGTCCCTGTGCGCGTCCCGCGCGGGGGCGACCTTGTAGCCGACGCCCCACACCGTGACGATCGGCGATGCGTCGCCGAGCTTGCGCCGGAGCTGGCGCACGTGCACGTCGACGGTGCGCGTGTCGCCGGCGAAGGTGTAGCCCCAGACGCGCTCGAGGAGCTGGTCGCGCGTCAGCACGAGCCCACGGTGGTCGAGCAGCTCCCAGAGGAGGTCGAACTCCTTCGGCGCGAGCTGGACCTCCCGGTCGCCGACGCGCACCTCGCGCCGCCCCGCGTCGACGTGGAGGTCGCCGTGCTGGATCGTCTGGCTCTCCCGCTCGCGCCGCTCCGGCGAGGCCCGGCGGAGGATCGACTTGATCCGCGCGACGAGCTCGCGCGGGTTGAAGGGCTTCGTCAGGTAGTCGTCGGCGCCGACTTCGAGACCGATGATCTTGTCGACGTCCTCGTCGCGCGCGGTCAGCATCAGGATGGGCACGTCCGAGTCCTGCCGGATCCGCTTGCAGACCTCGATCCCGTCGAGGTCGGGGAGCATCAGGTCGAGCACGATCAGGGCCGGGTGCTCCGACGCCGCGAGCGCGAGCGCCTCCGCGCCGGTGGCGGCGGTGCGCACCGTGTACCCGGCGTTCTTCAGGTAGAGGGCGACGAAGGACGCGATCGAGCTCTCGTCCTCGACGACGAGGATGGCCGGGGCGGCCTCGGCCACTAGCGGCCCTTGCCGCCTCCGGCCGCGGCCGCCGCGCCACCGGCGCCCGCGCCGGGGGGCGGGCCGTGCCCGAAGGTGACGGTCACGGGCAGCGCGCCGAGCGGCTGGTCCCTGCCGCCGTCGACCGCGAAGGAGCCGTCGTCGATCCCGTCCTGACCGACGGCGACCACCGTCCCCTTCCCGACCGCCGAGACGTCGATGCCGACGCCGTCGAGCTCGAGGGTGTACTTGCCGCCGGGAAAGAGGAAGCGGACGTCGGTGCCGCTGTAGACGACGGCGTTGCCGACGACCTTCAGCCTCGCGCCCGAGACCGACGGCGCGGTCGAGTCGTCGGCCTTGTAGTCGGAGACGACGATCGTCCCGCGGTCGAGGTGCCCGTAGATCAGGCCGCGCCCCTGGACGAGGAGCTTGCCGTTCCCGCCTGTGACGACGAGCGACCCGTCGCCCGGCGCGGTCCGTGCCGCCCGGTCGCCGAGGGCGGCCGTCGGGGCCGCGAGGAGCGAGACGGCGACGATCAGACACAGCCTCCGCATGGGCAAAGCAGAGTATTTCCCGCCGGGGTGTTGCGCGAATGACGGAAAGGTAAGGAATTCGTGAGCCGGCTGGTACCCTCTGGAGCGGCGTGCCGGGAAGTCTGGTCGGCGTCCTCGCGCTATGTCCACGCCGCTCGCCGTCCTCCTCTTCCTCGCCTCGGTCGCCCTCACGCTCGCGGGCGCCGCCTTCTTCGCCGACCGCCTCGACCACCTCGGCCACCGGCTCGGGCTGCCGGAAGCGGTCGTCGGCCTGCTCGCCGCGATCGCGGCGGACGCCCCCGAGATCTCCTCGGCCGCGGTCGCGATCGCCCGCGGCGAGAAGGACGTCGGGCTCGGGGTCGTGATCGGCGCGAGCGCGTTCAACGTCGCGACGATGATCGGCCTCTCCGCGGTCCTCGCCGGGACGGTGGCGGTCGGCAGGCGGACGCTCGCGGTCGAGGGAGGCTTCGGCCTCGCGGCCGCGGCCGCCGCGGCCGCGGTCGTGCTCGGGGCGGTGCCGGCGTGGCTCGCGACGGGGGCGCTCGCGGCCGCCGCCGTGCCGTACCTCGTGCACCTCCGGCGGCGCCCGCCGACGCCCGTCCGCCCCGCCCGGCCCGAGGGCACGGCGTGGAAGCCGGCCGCGCTGGTCCTCCCGGCCGTGGCGCTGGTCGTCCTCGGCAGCGTCGGGATGGTGCGCGCCGCCGTCGTCTGCTCGGACCGCCTCGGCCTCGCGCGGACGTTCGTCGGCTTCGTCCTCCTGGCCGTGCTCGCGAGCCTGCCGAACGCGTTCACCGGCATCCGGCTCGCGCTCGCCGGACGCGGCGAGGCCGCCGTCGCGGAGACCTTCGCCAGCAACACGATCAACCTCGTCGGCGGGGTGCTCGTCCCGGCGCTCGCCGTCGGGCTCGGGCCGCGCTCCGGGCTCGCGCGGCTCGACGCGCTGTGGGTGGCCGTCCTCACCCTCCTCGTCGCCGTCCTGCTCGCCGGCCGGATCGGGCGCCGCGGCGGCGCGCTCCTCCTCGGCCTGTACGCCGCCTTCGTCGCGGCTCAGCTCGCGTACTCGTAGAAGCCGCGACCCGCCTTCCGCCCGAGCCTGCCCTCCCGCAGAAGCGCGAGCAGGCGCGGCGGCGGGGCGTAGCGGTCCTCGCCGAGCGCGGCGCGGAGGGTCTCGCTCGCGTGCACGTGCACGTCGATGCCGACGAGGTCGAGGAGCGCGCACGGACCGAGCGGCCAGCCCGCTCCGAGCGTCATCGCCCGGTCGAGGCTCTCGGGGTCGACGCCGGTCTCGTCGAGGACGCGCACGCAGTCGTTCAGCAGCGGGACGAGCACGCGGTTGACGACGAAGCCGGGCGTGTCGGCGCACACGATCGGCTCCCGCCCGAGCCGCCGGGCGAGCGCGACCGCCGTCTCGACGGCCTCGCCGCTCGTGCGCTCGGCGCGGACGACCTCGACGAGCGGCATCAGCGGCGCAGGGTTGAAGAAGTGCATCCCGAGCGCGCGCTCGGGACGCTCGAGCGCCGCAGCGATCGCGCCGACCGAGAGAGCCGAGGTGTTCGTCGCGAGCACCGCGTCCTCCCGGCAGACGCGCTCGAGCTCGGCGAAGAGCTCCCGCTTCGCGCCGAGGTCCTCGACCACCGCCTCGATCACGACGTCGCAGCCGGCGAGCGCCTCGAGCTCGGTGACGACCGTGAGCCGGGCGAGCGCCGCCTCGCGCGCGGCGGCGTCGAGCCGGCCCTTCTCCACCTTGCGGCCGAGGAAGTGGGCGATGCGCGCGCGCGCCGCCTCGCCGCGGGCCGCGTCGAGCTCCCGCCCGATCGTGGCGAGCCCGGCCTCGACCGCGAGCTGCGCGATCCCGGCCCCCATCGTCCCGAGGCCGACGACGCCGACCGTTCCGAGCGCGCGCGGCGCCCGGCCGCCCCAGCCCGGCTGGGGCGGCCTCGTCCTCGCTCCACCGCCCGGGTCCATCGGTGCAGGCGCCCCCTCGGTCGCGATCTTGGGCCGCATCCTCGCACGCCGTAGACTGGGCGTGGATGTGGCCCTTCCGCCGGCGGGAGCGACGGCCGGGGCCGGGCGGCGTCGAGGCGCGCCGGCCGCACGCCGGCCTGCTTCGCCGGGAGCGGCGGCTCCTGCTCGAGGCGCGCGAGGAGAAGCTCCGCGACCTCGGCGGGCTCCTCGTCGAGCTCTACCGGCGCGGCGGGTTCCGGGAGGACCTGCTGGCCGAGGGCTGCGCGGAGCTCGTCGGCATCGACGCGCGGCTCGCCGAGATCGACGAGCTCCTCGAGCTCCGCCGCCTGGTGCCCCGCTGCGCCTGCGGCGCGCCGGTGCTCCGCGGCGCGCGCTTCTGCCCCCACTGCGGAAGCGCGCTCGAGCGGCGCGCGGGCGTCGAGGACACGGTCGTCGTCGGGCCCGAGCGGTGACGCGGCGGCAGGCGGCGGCCGCGGCGGTCGACACCCTCTGCCCGCGCTGCGGCGCGGCGCGCGGGCGCGCGCAGGCCTACTGCGTCGAGTGCGGGCTCCGGCTGCCGGCCACGCGCGGGCTCGTGCCCGCGCTGCGCCGCCGCTGGCTGCGGCGCCTCGGCTGGTACCCCGGCGACTGGGTGTGGCCGTCGCTCGCCGCGCTCGCCCTCGCGGGCGGGGGCGCCGCGGTCGCGGTCGCGCTCGGCGAGCGCCCGGAGCCGGCCGGGCAGACGACGGCGGTCGCGCCCGTGCCGCGCGCGCTCGCGCCCACCCCGGGGCCGGCCGTCCCGGCCGGCGGGCGCACGCCGTGGCCCGCCGGCGTGGACGGCTGGACGGTCGTCCTCGGCGCCTACCCGGCGCGCCGGGGCGCCGCCGCCGCCGCGCTCGCCCGCCGCGCCGTCCGCTCGGGCCTCGCCCAGGTGGGGGTGCTCGACTCCGGCCGCTACGCGAGCCTCCACCCCGGCTACGACCTCGTCTTCAGCGGCGTCTACGGCACGGCCGCGGAGGCGCAGGCCGCGCTGCGGGGCATCCAGGCGGCCGGCTTCCCGGAGGCCTCGACCCGCGAGATCGTCGGCTAGCGCGGCCGGACGCCCCGAGTCGTTGCCTTTCTTGAGATCATTTGTGACAGCGGCCGGGAGCGTGTAGAGTGCGGTCTCGGAATCGGCTCGGAGCCGTCCTAGCACGTGATTTACGGCTCCTTAACACAGGTTTCGGCATAGTCAAGGGAGATGAGCTCTGGAGCGATGGACGAGCGGATCCTGCAGATTCAGAACACCATGTATCAATATTCACGGGCGATCTACCGCTCGATCAAAGACCTCGTCGACCCGTACGTCGACCCGGCGACGCAGCTCGCCTACCGGCGCGAGGTGCTCGCCGCGTGCGAGGGGACGATGGAGCGGCTCGCCGCGGATCCGCACTACTTCGCGAAGCCCGACAAGGCGCTCTTCCAGGACATCCGCCGCTACTTCCCGATCACCGTGCAGGCCCAGGTCGCGTGGTCGGTCACGCGCGGCGTCGGAGCCGCGGTCGAGTTCATCGAGGAGCAGATCGAGAACGGCGCGTTCGAGGGCGGCGTCCCCCGCTGCCACGCGACCACGCGCAAGGGCAAGCCGTGCCAGCGCACGCCGCTGCCCGACCGCGACTACTGCCCGTCGCACCAGCACCTCGAGCGCAGCCGCGCCGCCGCTGCGTAGCTCGCGCCCGAGCTTGTAGGCTCGGCGCAGGGTGTCGCACGACACGGACAAGCTGATCCGCCAGCTCTCGCTCGTCGCCTTCCTCATGGCGGAGCGGCGGCCGCTGACCGCGCGCGACATCAAGGGCAGCGTCGAGGGCTACCAGGAGATGAGCGACGAGGCGTTCGCGCGGCGGTTCTACTCCGACCGCGCCGAGCTCGTCGGGCTCGGCATCCCGCTCGACTCGCACCGCGACGAGCACACCGGGGAGGACCTGTACACGCTCCGCTCGGAGCGGTACTTCCTGCCGCCGCTCGAGCTCGACGACGACGAGCTCGCCGCGCTCCAGACCTGCCTCTACCTGCTCGAGGGCCGCTTCGCCTACGCCGAGCCGCTGCGGCTCGCGCTGCAGAACCTCGCGCTCGGCCGCTCCTCCGAGGCGCGCGACGCCGCGCCGACCGCGACCGCCGTCCGCGTGGAGGTGCGCGACCCCGACTACTCGCCGGAGCTCCAGGGCAGGCTCGGCAAGCTCGAGAACGCGATCACGAAGCAGCGCACGATCCGCTTCCGATACTGGTCGATCGGGCGGGACGAGGAGCGGGAGCGCACCGTCAACCCCTACGCGCTCCTCCCGGAGAAGGGGACGTGGTACGTGATCGGCGAGGACGGCGAGGACGGGACGATCAAGCAGTTCCGCGTCTCGCGGATCCGCTCGGAGATCCGGTTCGCGACGCGCCGCGAGCGCGACTTCCGCGTCCCGGAGACGTTCGACGTCGAGGACTTCCGCGGTCGCGCCGACTGGCAGTTCGGTGCGACGCAGGGCGTCGCCCGGATCGCGCTCGCGCCGGACACGGCCTGGTGGGCGAAGCGCGAGTTCGGGCCGCCGCGCAACCGCATGGACGCGAACGTCCTCGCCACCGAGTACGCGAGCCTGCCGCTGCTCGCGCGCTGGGTGCTGCGCCAGGACGGGCGCGCGGTCCCGCTCGAGCCGCCCGAGCTGCGCACGCTCGTGCTCGAGGGCGCGCGGGAGGCGCGGCGCGCCCACGCCGGCGCGCCGCCGCAGGTGGCGGCCGAGGTCCGCCGGCGCTGGAACGACGCCGGGAGCGGCGCGGAGCGCGGCGCCGGCCCCGTCGCCCCGGAGCGCTTCGGCGTCCTGCAGTCGCTCCTCGCCTACCTGCTCGCCGCCTGCGGCGACGCGCGCGAGGCCGTGATCCCGGCGGCCGAGCTCGTCGAGCGCTTCTCGATCCCCCCGGAGGCGCTCGAGGAGCACCTCCAGCTCCTCAACCTCGTCAACTTCGGCGGCGGCTGCTACGCCGTGTACGCCGAGCTGCACGGCGACGAGGTCCACGTCGACAAGGAGCTCTTCGGCGACACGTTCCGGCGCCCACCGCGGCTGACGCCGCTCGAGGCGCGCGCGATCTGGCTCGCGCTCGAGTTCGTCGGGCCGATGGTGGCCGCCGGCGCGCACTCGCCGCTCGAGCGCGTGCGGGCGAAGCTCGCCGACACGTTCGGGGCGTTCGCGCTCGCGCAGACGCCGACCCCGCACGGCGGGGCCGAGGAGGACCTCGTCGCCGCGCTCACGCGCGCGATCGACGAGCGGAAGCTCGTCGAGCTCGAGTACCTGAAGCCGGAGTCGAGCGAGGTGGAGACGCGCACCGTCGAGCCGTACACGATCGAGCGCCGCCTCCCGCACTGGTACGTCCACACCTGGGACACCGGCCGCGACGCGGCGCGGAGCTACCGCCTCGACCGGACGCGCCGGGCGCGCGTGCTCCGCCGCAGCTTCAGGCCGCGCGAGGGCTTCGACCCGGCCGAGCTGCGCGCCGCCACGACCGCGCGCGTGTGGTACGCGCCCGAGGTGGCGCGGTGGGAGGTCGAGAAGGGCGCGCGCCCGCTCGCGGACGGGGCGGCGCTCGCCGAGCGGGCCGTCGGCAGCGCCGACTGGCTCGTCGGCGAGGTGCTCGCCTTCCGGGGCCGGGCGGTCGTCCTCGAGCCGGCCGCGCTGCGCCGGCGCGTCGCAGCGCGCGCCGCGGAGCTCGAGCGGGAGCTCCGCGCCGCTACCGCTCCGGGCCGGGCGGCGACGACGCGCTCGTGACCGGGAGCGTCAGCGTGAAGGTCGCGCCGCGCCCCGGCGCGGAGGCCACCTCGAGCGCGCCCCCGTGCGCCTCGGCGATCGCGCGCGCGATGTAGAGGCCGAGGCCGGTCCCCGGCTTCGTGTTCGCGGCCCCGGCGACGCGGCCGAACCGCTCGAAGATCAGCCGGTGGTCGGCCGGGGCGATCCCGATCCCCTGGTCGACCACCTCGACGACGACCCGGCCGTCCACGGCGGTCGCCCGCACCTCGACCGTCCCGCCCTCCGGCGAGTACTTGAGCGCGTTGTCGACGAGGTTCGTGAGCACCTGCCGAAGCCGCGCGCCGTCGCCGCGGACGGGCGGCAGGGCGTGCGGGATGCGCGCCACCACCTCGACCGCGTCCTGGCCGAGCGACGCCGCCGCCACCGTCTCCTCGACGAGCCCGGCGACGTCGACGGGCCCGAACGCGTACGTGAACGTGCCGGCGTCGATCCGCGAGCTGTCCAGCACCTCGCCGACGAGCCCGGCGAGCCGGTCGGTCTCGTCCGCGATCAGGGCGAGGAAGGCGTCCCGCTGCTCCGGTTGCAGGTCGCGCCACCGCGCCTGCAGCGTCCGCGCCGAGCCGATCACCGCCGCGAGCGGCGTCCGGAGCTCGTGGGAGACGAGCGCGACGAAGTCCGCCCGCATCGTCGAGAGGCGCCGGAGCTCGTCGACGGTCCGCCGCTCCGCCTCGTACGCCCGGATGTTCTGGACCGCGGAGGCGACGAGGCGGCCGAGCAGCCCGACGAGCTCGAGCTCCGCGGGCGTGAACGCGCCCTGCTCGCGCCGGAGGAGCGCGAGCATCCCGACCGCGCGCGCGCCGGCGAGGAGCGGCGCGGCCACCCGGCAGCCGAGGCCGAGCTCGAGGAGCTCGCGCTCCTCCGGGTACCGGGAGCCGTCGAGCGCCGGCCGGTAGACGGGCTGCGTCGCGGCGAGGACGTCCTCGAGCAGCGTCCCGGCGAGCGGCGCGTGGGCGCCGGCCGGGAAGACGGCGTCCGTCCCCGGGCCCGCCGCCGCCATCACCTGCGCGCCGCCGGACTCGGCGAGGACGATCTCGACCCGGTCGAACGGGACGAGCCCGCGCAGCTCGCGGATGAAGCCGCCGAACGCCTCCGGCAGCTCGAGCGAGGAGCCGAGCGCGCGGGCGCAGCGGTTGGCGGCCTCGAGGAGGTCGACGCGCCGGGCGAGCTCGTCGCGCAGCTCCGTCGCCTCGGCCGCCCGCGACCGCGCGTCGGCGCTCTCGGCCGCGAGCCGCGCGACGAGCCAGCCGACGATCAGCGCGATCAGCACCTCGAGGCCGACGTGCAGCGTGACGAAGTCGGAGCGGAACGGCAGGCCGAGCCGGTCGGCGCGCAGCTTCTCGAACGCGACCATCACCGGCGCGGAGGCGAGCGCGGTGAGGACCCCGCCGAGGGTCGCGAAGCGCACGCACCCCTCGACGAGCGGGACGAAGAGGATCTCGGGGGTGAGCGTCGCCCGCTCGGGGCTGTACTCGACGACGTAGGCGGAGACGAGCGCCGTGTCGAAGAGCTGCCCGCCGAGCGCGAGCGCGAACGTCCCGCGCGGCGAGAGCTCGGCGCGGGCGACCGCGTACAGCGCCGCGGCCGCGACGGCGAAGACGCCGGTCGTCACCCAGGCGGCCCGCTGGTACGAGGCCGGCTCGCCCGTCGAGACGGCGACCTGGAAGATCGCGAACGGGACGGCGGCGACGCGGACGGCCGCGATCCAGCGCTCGGCCCGTCTCAGCGCCACGCCCGCGCCTCCATCCGCTCGAGCGCCCAGCGCGCGTGCTCGGCGAGCATCGGGTCCCCACCGCGCGCGTGGCGCTCGACCGCGCGTCGCAGCCGCCCCCGGGGAGCGCCGACGTTGCCGGCCGCGACGAGGGCGTTCCGCCGGAGCCAGCGCGGGTCGCGCCGCGGCACGTACAGGCGCCCGAAGGCGCCGAGGTCGCCCTCGAGCCACGCGACCAGGTCGACATGCGCGCCGGCGTCGGGCGGTTCGGCCGCGCGCCGGCGCTCGATCCCGCGGTTCCAGGGGCAGACGTCCTGGCAGACGTCGCAGCCGTACACCTGCGCGCCGAGCGCCGCGCGGTAGGCGGGCGGGATCGGCTCCGGGACCTGCGTCCAGTACGCGAGGCAGCGGGTGGCGTCGAGCGTGCCGGGCTCGTCGAGCGCGCCCGTCGGGCAGGCGTCGACGCACAGGCGGCAGGAGCCGCAGTCGGCGGCGAGCGGCGGCGTCGGCTCGAGCGCCGCCGCCGTGACGAGCGTGCCGAGCACCACCCAGGAGCCGTGACGGCGCGTGATCAGCAGGGTGTTCTTGCCGTAGAAGCCGACGCCCGAGCGCGCGGCGGCCTCGCGGTCGACGTGGTCGTTCGCGTCCACGAGCACGCGGTAGGGGGCGCCGAGCGCGCGGCCGAGCTGGTCGAGCTTCTCCCGCAGCGCCGCGTAGCCGTCGCGCCAGGCGTAGCGCGGGAGGAGCCCGTGGTCGCCCGGCCGCTCGGGCTCCGGCGCGTAGTAGCAGAGCGCCGCCGAGACGACGCTCCGGGCGCCGTCGACGAGGCGCTCCGGGTGGCAGGAGACCTCCGGGCGCGCGATCGTGAAGCGCAGGCGGCCGAAGAGGCCGCGGGCGCGGCGCTCGCGGATCGCCCGCTCGGCGCGCTCGTACGGCTCCGCAGGGGCGACGCCGACCGCGTCGAGACCGAGGCGCTCGCCCAACCGCTGCACCTCCGCGGCTCGCACCGTGGCATTGTGCCGCGATCAAGGCGATCCGCATCCACGAGGACGGCGGGCCGGAGGTGCTCCGCTACGAGGAGGTCCCCGACCCCGCGCCGGGCCCCGGCGAGGTCCTCGTCGAGCTGCGCGCGGCGTCGCTCAACCACCTCGACGTCTGGGTCCGGCAGGGGCGGCCGTCGGTGCCGAAGCCGCGGATCCTCGGCGCCGACGGCGCCGGCGTCCTCGCCGGGACCGGCGAGCGCGTCGTCATCAACCCCGGGCTCGCCCACGAGGGCGGCATCCACGTCCTCGGCGAGCACCGCGACGGGACGCACGCCGAGCTCGTCGCCGTGCCGCGGAGCGCGGTGCACCCGATCCCCGACGGGCTCTCGTTCGAGGAGGCGGCCGCGTTCCCGCTCGTCTTCGAGACCGCCTACCGGATGCTCGTGACGAAGGCGAGGCTCGCGCCGGGCGAGTGGGTGCTCGCCTGGGGGATTGGCAGCGGCGTCTCGACCGCGGCGCTCGCGATCGCGAAGGCGCTCGGGGCGCGCGTGGTCGTCACCTCCTCGAGCGCGGAGAAGCGGCGGCGGGCGCTCGAGCTCGGGGCGGACGAGGCGCTCGACCACGGGGCCGAGGACGTCCCGGCCCGCGTCCGCGAGCTCACCGGCGGCGGGGCGCACGTCGTCGTCGAGCACGTCGGCGAGGCGACGTGGCAGCGCTCGCTCGCCTCCGCGCGCCCCGGCGGACGCGTCGTCGTCTGCGGGGCGACGACCGGCCCGAACCCGCCCGCCGCGCTCCACCGGATCTGGTGGCGCGAGCTGCAGGTCCTCGGCTCGACGATGGGCACGGCGGAGGACTTCGCCGGCGCCTACGCGCTCGTCGCGTCGGGACGGGCACGGCCGGTCGTCGACTCGGTCTTCCCGCTCGCCGAGGCGCGCGCCGCGCACGAGCGGCTGGAGCGCGGCGAGCAGCTCGGGAAGATCGTCCTGCGGATCCCCGGCTGAGCGCGCGCTCAGAAACCGAGGATGAACTTGGCGTCGTCGGACATGCGCTCGGGCGACCAGGGCGGGTCGAAGGTCAGCTCCGACCGCACCTCCTCGACGCCCGGCAGCTCGCGCACGAAGCGGTCGATGTCCTCCTCGATCATCTGGCCGGCCGGGCAGCCCATCGAGGTCAGGGTGTAGGTCACCTTCACGGCGGGGCCGTCGACCTCGACGTCGTAGAGGAGGCCGAGCTCGACGATGTCCATCCCGAGCTCCGGGTCCTCGACCTTGCGGAGCGCCTCGATCACGTCCTCCTGCGTCGGCACGGGAACGAGCTTAGCCGAGCCGTACGTCCTCGCGCCGCTCGCGCGCGAAGAAGTGGATGCCGTCGACGAAGCGCACCCAGTTGCAGCGGGTGCACATCACGAGCGAGTGCGTGCGCGCCGAGTCGGCGAGGTAGCGCACGCCGCGCAGCAGCTCGCCGCTCGAGACGCCGGTGGCGGCAACGATCACCTCCTGCGGCGCGAGGTCGTCGATCGTGAAGACGCGCTCGACGTCCTCGATGCCGTGGGCGCGGGCCGCCTCGATCTCCGCCCGCCGCGTCGGCCAGAGCTGCGCCTGGAGCTCGCCGCCGAGGCAGCGGAGGGCGGCCGCGGCGAGCACCGCCTGCCGGGAGCCGCCGATCCCGACCGCGAGGTGGTCGTTCGTGCCGCGGATCGCGACGGACATCGCCGCGAGGACGTCGCCGTCCTGGATCAGCTTGATGCGCGCCCCGACGCCACGGATCTCCTCGATCAGGTCGTGGTGGCGCGGGCGGTCGAGCACGATCGAGGTGACGTCCGCCGTCGTCCGGCCGTAGGCGTCGGCGATCGCGCCGACGGTGTCCGCGACCGGGGCGGTCAGCGAGACGGCGCCGCGGGCGCGCGGCCCGACGGCGAGCTTGCGCATGTACATGTCCGGCAGCAGCGGCATCGACCCCCGCGGCCCGGCCGCGATCATCGAGATCGCGTTGCCCCCGCCGCGGGCCACGACCGCGCGGCCCTCGAGCGGGTCGATCGCGAGGTCGACCTCCTCCCCGCCGGCGCCGATCGCCGTGCCCGCCGCGAGCGGCTCCGAGCCCGGCGGCCCGCCGATCACGATCTGGCCGCTGACCGGGAGCGACTGAAGCGCCTGACGCGCCGCCGCGAACGCGGCCGCCTCGGCCGCGGCCTCGTCGCCGCGACCGAGCCAGCGCGCGGCGGCGAGCGCGGCCCGCTCGGTGACCCGCGCGTAGCTCTCGCAGGAGCAGGTCACGAGACCGGTGCGAGCCGGTCGGCCGAGGCGAGGACGAGCTCGAGCAGCTCGGCGGTCGCGCGCTCGACGTCCGAGCTCTCGATCACGGGGACGCCGTGCACCTGCGCCCGCTCGAGGAGGTACTCCTGGATCCGGCGGATGTCGCCGATGCGGTCGAGGTACCGCTCCATCGCGCGGACGCCGCCGGTGAGCGCGTCGCGCACGTGGAAGCGCGTGCGGTGCACCTCCTCGCTCGCGACGTGGAGAACGGCGTGGACGACGAGCGCGCCGTCGATCGCGTTCGGGACGAGCCCCGGCACGAGGTGGACCCCCTCGAGCACCATCGACCATCCCTCCGCGAGCGCCCGCTCGATCGCAGCGTCGACGCCGACGAGCACGTTCCGGGTCTGGTCGACGAAGCCCGGGAGCGCCGGGTCGCCCTCGAAGCTCGAGGAGTGCACCGAGGGCATCGAGGCGTAGGAGAAGAAGGCGCGGAGCGTCTGGCGGACGAAGTCGGTGGAGGTGACGCGGGTGATGCCGATCCGGTGGGCGACCTCCGTCGCGACCGACGACTTCCCGGTGCCGGTCGCGCCGCCGACGAGGACGAGGATCGGCAGGTCGAGCGCCTGCAGGGCGGCGAAGCGCCGCAGCCGGTCGGCGACGCGCCGGCCCTCGGCGGCGCCGAGCGCCTCGACCGCGAGCTCCTCGATCCGCCCGAGGTCGGCCGTGCGCTCGCCGCGCGCGGCGAGGTCGGCCTCGATCCGCATGGCGACGAGGTAGGCGGGCTCGATCTGGACGCCCGCCGCGACGAGCGCGCGCGCCATCAGCCCCTTCGAGTACGGCAGCCCGCCCGGCTCGCCGAGGGGGAGCGGGTCCCACCGGCGGCCGGCGCCCATCAGGCCGGCACCGGCTCGGGGACGAGGGCGAGGAGGGCCTCGTCGAGGCCGGGCGCGACGACGTCGTTCGCCGCCAGCACCACCCGCCGGCCCCGGGCGAGCGCGTGCTCGGCGACGAGGTCGATCGCGGCGCCCTTCAACTCGACGAGGTACGTGTCGGCCTCGACGCGCTCCAGCTCGGCGGCGAGCGCGAGCCGGTTGCCGAGGTTCCGAGAGGCGTGGACGACGTCGGCGTCGAGCCGCGCGACGTCCGCGGGCCCGGCGGTGAACACGGCCACGCGCCCCTCGAGCGGCTCGAGCGGCCGCAGGTCGAGGCGGGCGGGGATCGCGCCCTCGGCCGCGCACCCGACGGCGACGACGAGGTCGGCGATCAGCCGGCGGTAGAGGTTCAGGTGCGCGCCGAGGTCGTGCCCGGGCCCGACGACGAGCACGCGCGCCCCGACCGCGACCGGCGGGACCGCCGTGCCGCTCGAGTCGAGCACGACGACGTCCGGCTCGAGCGCGGCCGCCATCCGCACGCCGTCGGCGACGTTCGAGACGAGCATGCGCCCGGCGAGGCCGCCGCCCGCCCGCCGGCAGCCGATCGCCGGCACGCCCGTGGTGACGGCGAGCTCGAGGTGGTCGGAGGCGGCGTGGCGCCCCGTGCGCGAGAGCGCGACGAGCTCCTCCACCGTCGGGGCGCGCTCGACGAGCTCGGGCGACGCCGGCCCGCCGCGGCCGACCGCCACCGCCACGACCTCGCGGTCGCGGGCAAGGAGCGACGCCAGGTGCGCCGCGACGGCCGTCTTGCCGACGCGCTTGCCGGCCCCGATCACCCCGATCGCCGGCACGTCGACCGGCTCGAGCTCGGGCGGGTCGAACCGGAAGTCCGCGCCCACGTACGGCAGGCCGAGCGCAAGCGCCTGCGAGGCCCAGCGGAACCGCTCGCCGGGCCCGAGCACCGGCTCGTCGGAGAGGTCGACCACGACCTCGGCCCCGCCGAGCTCCGAGACGAGCGGGACGCCGTAGTCGGGCCGTCCGCGCAGCTTCTCGCTGCCGCCGACGAGGAGCGCGCCGACCCACTCGTACGGGAGCTCGGCGAGGGCGTCCCGCACCACCTCGGGGGAGTGCTCCCCGTCGATCAGGGCGACGGCCTTCACGGGCGCGCCGCGCTCACCTCCCGCTCGATCCTCCCCGTGTACTTCTCGTACTCGAGGGTGGCGAGGTCGAACTGGATGATCCGCTCCCGGGCGTGGAACGGGTAGCAGCGCCACACGTCCACGTGCGTGCCGCTGACCTCGACGACGTTGTAGCAGGGTCGCGTCCTCCCCCGCAGCCGGAGCGACGAGACGGTCCCGGTGTTGACGACGAACAGGTTCTCGAGCCGCCACGCGTACGGCACGTGCTTGTGCCCGCAGAGGACGAGGTTCACCCCCGCGCGCTGGAGGCACTCGATCGCGTCGCCGGCGTCGTAGACGATGTTCCGCTCCCGGCCCGTTCCGGGCACCGGCAGCAGGTGGTGGTGGAGGACGAAGACGCGCAGCTCCGCCGGCACCGCGAACTCCTGCTCGATCCAGCCGTAGCGCCCGCGGCCGATCTGCCCGTGGTCGAGATCGGGCTCGGTCGAGTCGACCGCGACCACCGTGACGCCGCCCTTGCGCGTGACCGAGTTGCGGGCGCCGAAGAGCTCCTCGAAGTGGACGTAGCCGACGTTCCTCGAGTCGTGGTTCCCGGGTACGACGACGAGCGACTCGCAGTCGATCCGGTCGAGGTAGCGCTTCGCCTGGGCGAACTCCTCCTTGAAGCCGTAGGTGGTCAGGTCGCCGGAGCAGACGACGACGTCGGGCGCCATCGCGTTGATGTCGGCGATCGCCCGCTCCATCAGGTCCGGCACGAAGAAGCCGCCGCCGCAGTGCAGGTCCGAGAGGTGGGCGATCCGGAAGGTCTCGATTGCCTGAGTGTAGAGCGTCCGCTCCGGTTGCTACCGTGGGGGAAGGTGGCGGAGGAAACGCCCGTTTTCCAGGCATATCGCGGCGACGAGCCCCCGCGGTTCGTCAACGAGGCGGAGCTCGAGTACGCGAGGATCCTCGACTTCTACGGCGTCCCGTGGATGTACGAGCCGCACACCTTCGTGCTCGAGCGCGACGCCGACGGCCGCGTCGTCGAGGCCTTCACCCCAGACTTCTACCTGCCCGAGCAGGACCTCTACCTCGAGGTCACGGTGATGAAGCAGTCGCTCGTGACGCGGAAGAATCGCAAGCTCCGCCGCCTGCGCGAGCTCTATCCCGAGGTGCGGATCAAGCTCTTCTACGAACGCGACTTCGCGCGGATCGCGGAGCGCTACGGCCTCCGCAAGGCGAGCTGAGCCTCGACCCGCGCATCGGCGAGGTCTTCCTCGACGCGGCGGAGATCGAGGCGCGCGTCCGGGCGCTCGGGGCCGAGATCGCCCGGGACTACCGCGACCGCGAGCCGCTCCTCGTCGGCCTGCTGAAGGCCTGCGTGCCGTTCGTCGTCGACCTGTCGCGGTCGATGCCCGTCCACCACGCGCTCGACTTCGTCGAGCTCTCCGGCTACGGCTCCGCCAGGATGGGCGGGCACCAGCGGATCCGCTTCCTCAAGGACCTCGACCTCGAGGTCGGGGGCCGCGACGTGGTCGTCGTCGACGAGGTGATCGACACCGGCCTGACACTCAACTACCTCTGCCGCGCGCTCGCGCTCCGCTCGCCGGAGACGCTCGTCTGCGCGACGCTCTTCGACCGGCCCTACCGCCGGCTCGTCGACGACCTGCCGCTCCGGTACGTCGGCTTCACCGTCCCGGACGAGTTCTTCGCCGGCTACGGCTTCGACCTCGACGGGCGCTGGCGCAACCTGCCCGACCTCCACCTGGTGCGCAGAGTTTAGGCACGACTAATCTTTGCTCGTGCCCGCGGACGTCGCCCAGGAGCAGCTCCCGGCCGGCCTCCAGACGGTCGACGAGGCGCTCCACCGCACCCGGTTCCGGATCGTCCCGTTCCTCGGCCCCGCGTTCATCGCCTGCGTCGCCTACATCGACCCGGGGAACTTCGCCACGAACATCGCCGGCGGCGCGAAGTTCGGCTACACGCTGGTCTGGGTGATCGTCGCCGCGAACCTGATGGCGATGCTGATCCAGACGCTCTCGGCGAAGCTCGGGATCGCCACCGGCAAGAACCTCCCGGAGCTCTGCCGCGAGCGGTTCTCGCGCGGCGCGACGGTCGGGCTGTGGCTGCAGGCGGAGGCGATCGCGATGGCGACCGACCTGGCCGAGTTCCTCGGCGCGGCCCTCGGCTTCAACCTGCTCCTCGGGACGCCGCTCCTCCTCTCGACCTTCCTCACCGCGGCGGTCGCCTTCGCGCTGCTCGGGCTGCAGCGCTTCGGCTTCCGCCCCTTCGAGGTCGTGATCGCCGCCCTCGTCGGAGCGATCGGCCTCTGCTACCTCGTCGAGCTCTTCTACGCGAGCCCGAACCTGCGCGCGTCCGCCTACCACGCCGTCGTGCCCGGGTTCAGCGGCTCGGAGTCGGTGCTGCTCGCGGTCGGCATCCTCGGCGCGACCGTGATGCCGCACGTCATCTACCTGCACTCGGCGCTCACCCAGGACCGCGTCGTCCCCGGCCTGCCCGCGACGCCCCGGCAGCTCTTGCGGTTCGCGCGGATCGACGTCGTCGCCGCGATGACGCTCGCTGGCCTGATCAACGTCGCGATGCTCGTCATGGCCGCAGCGACGTTCTGGCGCAGCGGGCTCGCCGACGTCGCCTCCCTGCAGGGCGCCCACCGGACGCTCGAGCCGATCCTCGGCCCCGTCGCCGGCGCGCTCTTCGCAGTCGCGCTGCTCGGGTCCGGGCTCTCCTCCTCGGCGGTCGGCACCCTCGCCGGCCAGGTGGTGATGCAGGGATTCGTCCGGCGCCGGATCCCGGTGACCGTGCGGCGGCTCGTGACGATGACGCCGGCCTTCGCCGTCGCGGCCGCCGGCGTCGACCCCTCCCGGACGCTCGTCGTCTCGCAGGTCGTCCTCTCCTTCGGGATCCCGTTCGCGCTCGTCCCGCTCGTGCGCTTCACGGCGAGCCGCGAGCTGATGGGCCCGCTCGTCAACCGCCCCGTCACGACCGCGGCCGCGAGCATCGTCGCCGCGCTGATCGTCGCGTTGAACGCCTTCCTGGTCGTGCAGACGCTCGGCGTCTGACTACGGCAGGTAGCCCATCGGATCCACCGGCTGGCCGTTGACGCGCACCTCGAAGTGGAGGTGCGGGCCGAGGCAGTAGCCGGTGCAGCCGGTGTAGCCGATCACCTGACCCTGGCTCACGTGCTCGCCGCAGGAGACCGCGATGCGGGACTGGTGGGCGTACGCGGTCGCGAGGTTGCCGCCGTGGTCGATCACGACGAGGTTGCCGTACCCGTTCTCCCAGCCGCAGTAGATCACCGTCCCGGCGGCGGCCGCCTCGATCGGCGTCCCCTCGGGCACGCCGATGTCGATCCCGGGGTGGAAGCTCCCCCAGCGCGGGCCGAACGGGCTCGTGATCGGGCCGTTCACCGGCCAGATCAGCCCGGCCGACGACGGCGTCGCGGTCACCGTGCTGTGCGACTGGGCGGCGAGGATCTGCTGCTGCAGCCGCGCGGACGCCGCCTGCTCCTGCGCGATCTCGTCGGCGAGCGCGCGCTCCTGCGCCGAGAGCTTCGAGAGGTCGACCGCCTGGGCGCTCCGCTGGCTCGCGAGCGCGTCCTTCGCGCCGACGAGGGCGTTGCGCGTCTCGTTCACCTGCGCCGCGCGCGCCGCGAGCGCGTGCTCGTCGCCGATCACGCGCAGCCGCAGCGCCTTCGTCGCGGCCAGGTTGCGCGCCATCGCGAGCTTGGCCGCCTTGACCTGCGCGGCGATCTGGTGGTCCTCGCGCGAGATCAGCCTGACGAACTCGACCTCGCCGAGCACCTGCTCGACCGACGACGCCCCCAGGACGACGTCGAGCGTCGACGGGGTGCCGTCCTCGTAGATCGAGACGATCCGCCGGTTCAGCACCGCGAGCGCGCGCGCGTACTGGCGCCGGAGCGCGTGCAGGCGCCGCGTCTGCAGCCGGTAGAGCTGCGTCAGGTCGGCGAGCCGCCGGCGCCGCAGCGCGAGGTCCTGCTCGAGCGAGGAGAGCTGCGCGGAGACGTCGCCGACCCGGGTCTCGAGGCGGCCGATCCGGTCGTCGAGCGCCGCGATCCTGCTGCGGAGCGCGGCCTCTCCCTGGCGAGTGGCGCCGAGCTTGCCCTGGAGCGCGTGGATCTGCGCGTCGACCGCCTGCTTCTTCTGGACGATGTCGTCGCTCCGGCCCGGAGCCGCCGCGGCGCACACGAGGGCGGCGACGAGGAGCGGCGCTCCCACGGCACGGGTCGGCATGCGATGAGGTTCGGCGCGCGGCCGAGCTATTCCTCCGCGTCGAGCGCCTGGATCGCCTCGGCGGCCGCCCGCCGCAGCGGCCCGACGAGGGCGCGGTAGTCGGCGTCCTCGATCTTCCCGGTCCTGTGGTCGAACTCGAGCTCCTTCAGCGCCGCGAGCGCCCGGTCGCGCTCGTCGATCAGGCGCAGTCTCCGCTGGTCGGCCGCGGTCGTCAAGCCCTCGCCGGCGTCCCCGGCGCCGAGGAGGAACGGGAGCGAGACGAGGACGACCGCCGCGACGGCGATCAGCGCGCCCAGGATCAGCGCCGTCACGCGCGGGCGAGCGCGAGCCGCGAGACGAGTCGACGCTGCTCGCGGCGGTCGGGCCAGAGCGCCACGAGCGATCCGCCCACGAACACGAAGCCGGCGATCCAGATGAAGCTCACGAGCGGCTTGATCAGGACCTTCAGGAAGATGGTGTTCCCGCTGACGCTGTCGAGGATCGTGTAGGTGTCCTCGCCCCCGCGCAGCCAGTCGGTGTGGATCCCGACCTCGCGCGAGGGGCCGACGGTGAAGTCCATCACGTCGGAGGTCGCGAGCGTGCCGCTGACCGCCCCGGAGAGCGTGAGGTACGCGGTCGTCTCGTTCGCGTTCGCGGTCGGCTTGCGCACGAGGCGGTCGTAGCGGATCGTGTGGCCGGCGACCGTCATCGCCTGCCCCGGGGAGAGCTTCTGCTCGCGGACGGTGCCGTACGCGCTCGACCCGGCGATCCCGATCGCCAGCAGGACGACCGCGGCGTGGACGACGTAGCCGCCGTAGCGGCGCCGGTTCCGCGCCACGAGCTGCACCAGCGACCCGGTCGCCCGGGTGCCCCGGACGAGCTCGACGAGGATCGTCGCGAGCACGAACGCGCAGAACGAGTACGCGATCAGCCCCGGACGCGAGGAGCCGGCGCCGAGCGCGATCAGCACGCCGCCGGTCGCGAGCGCGGCCGCGATCGGCCAGCGCAGCGTCCGCAGCAGCGAGCGCACCGACGCGCGCCGCCACGCGATCAGCGGCCCGATCCCCATCAGGAGCAGCAGCGGCAGCCCGAAGATGCGCAGGAAGAAGTCGTAGTACGGGCGCGAGAGCGTCCGCGGCTGGTTCAGGAACAGGTCGCTGAGGATCGGCCAGATCACGCCCCACAGCACGGCGAGCGCGAGCGCGACGAGCAGCAGGTTGTTGTAGAGGAAGACGGCTTCGCGCGAGAGCGGGCTCTCGAGCCGGGTCTTCGCGCGCAGGAGCGGCAGCCGCCAGAGGATCAGCGCCAGCGAGAAGAGCGAGCTGGCGACGACGAAGCCGAGGAACCAGCCTCCGATCGGGCTCTGCGCGAACGAGTGGATCGAGCTGATCACCCCCGAGCGGGTCAGGAAGTCGCCGAACACGGAGAGCTCCCAGGCGAGCGCGACGAGCACCATGTTCCAGATCCGGAGCATCCCCTTCCGCTCCTGGATCATCACCGAGTGCAGGAACGCGGTCGCGACGAGCCACGGCATCAGCGCCGCGTTCTCGACCGGGTCCCACGCGTAGTAGCCGCCCCAGCCGACCTCGACGTAGGCCCAGTGGGCGCCCAGGATCTGGCCGAAGCCGAGGAACATCCACGCGGCGAGCGTCCAGCGGCGCGTGGCGACGATCCAGCGCTCGTCGGTGTGGCCGGAGAGCATCGCCGCCGCGGCGAACGCGAACGGCACGGTCAGCCCGACGTAGCCGAGGTAGAGCATCGGCGGGTGCGCGACCATGTACGGGTTCTGCAGGCTCGGGGTGAGCCCGGCCCCGTCGAGCGGCGGGGTCTGGGTCCGGAAGGGGCTCGCGACCGCGACGAGGACGAAGCTGAAGAACGCGGCGATCGCGCCGACGATCGGCACGACCCACGCGATCAGGTCGGCGAGCAGCCGCCGGTTGAGGGCGACCGCGAGCGCGCCGTAGCCCGTGAGCACGAGCAGCCAGAGCAGGAGGCTCCCTTCCTGGCCGCCCCAGAACGCGGTCAGGCTGTAGACCGTCGACAGGCTGCGGCTCGTGTGGGCGGCGACGTAGGCGAAGCCGAAGTCGTGGTCGACGAGGGCGCGGGCGAGCACGACCGCGGCGACCGCCGTCGAGCCGAAGCAGGCGAGGATCGCGTTCCGGGCGGAGATCGCGAGCCGCCGGTTGCCCTGGAGCGCGGCGGCGGTGCCGGCGACGGCGGCCCAGACCGCGAGCCCGAGGCTGACGAGGAGCGCCGCCCGGCCGAGGTCAGCCACGGCCACCACCCGGCGGGCGGGCCGCGCGACGGGGCGGCGGGAGCGACGCCGGGCCGGAGGGCGGGAAGGGCCGTGCCGCCGCCGCCAGCGTCCGCGCTGCGAGCCGGGCGGTCGCCACCGCTACGCCGCGTTGCTCGGGGTCGCCGTGTACTTGCTCGGGCACTTGGTCGTCATCTGGCTCGCGACGAACGTCGTGCCCTCGAGGTGTCCGGTGAGGTTGACGTCCCGCCCGACCTTGAAGAGGTCGGGGACGGAGCCGTGGTAGACGACCGGCACGGACGGGCTCGCCCCGGCGATGTTGCGGAGCCTGAAGCGCAGCCCCCCGGCCGAGCTCGCGTCGCCGCGCAGCGGGCCGAAGACCTTGCCGGTGAGGGAGATCGTGCCCGCCTGGCCGGCGAGGTCGCTCGGCTGCAGGAGCGGCGTCGAGTTGCCCCCGAGCGCGGTGTAGAGGAGGACCGCCGCGAGCACGCCCGCTACGGCGAGCGCGACCACGAGCCGCGCGGGGCTCCGAGCAGACCGACCCACGCCTCCAGTGTACCGCCGCCCGCTCGGCGGGACGCCGGGTCGCGGACGGCTAGGCGGCCTCGCGGAGCGGGAGCCGGCGCTCGGGCACGCGGTAGCCGTGGTCGGCGCAGAGCGAGCCGGGGCTCTCCTCGGTCAGCGCGTCGCAGTAGCCCTTCCCGTACGCCGCCCGCATGAAGGCGGCGACGACGTCGAGGGTCCACTCCCCGATCCCGGCTGCCTCGCGCCAGAGGTCGGCGAGCCGGAGGTCGATGTCGAGCTCGAGCAGGTCGATGCGCGTCGGGTTGGCGGCCATGGCACGGAGGGTAGAAGGGCGGTCGGACGGCCCGGAGTACGCTCCGGACGATGGCCTCCGCCCTCCACGTCGGCCCGGCGCGGGTCCCGTCGCGGGCGAGCCCGGAGGCAGCGGTCGCCCTGCTCGCCGAGCGCGGCTACACCGCCTGCGAGATCGACTTCGAGGCGGGCTTCTGGATGGGCTACCCGTTCGCCGAGCGCTTCGGCGCGCTCGCGCGCGAGCGCGGGATCGTGCTCTCCGTGCACGCCCCGATCGCCGCCTTCGTCGGCCACGCCGAGCGCGGCCGGAAGCTGAACATGGCGGTCGGGATGCTCGACCACTCGGCCGGGATCGCGAAGGCGGCAGGCGCGGAGCTCGTCGTCTTCCACCCGGGGTTCCTCCTCGGTCGCAGCCGCGAGGCGGCGATCGACGCGGTCTGCGCGCAGCTCGGCGAGCTGCGCGAGCGGCTGGTCGGCAAGGGTCGTGACGTCCCCTTCGGCGTCGAGGTGATGGGGCGCGTCCGCGAGCTCGGCTCGGCCGGCGACGCGGTCGAGATCGCTCGGCGCTGCAGCTGGGTCCGCCCCGTCCTCGACTTCGCGCACATGCACGCCACCTCGGACGGCGCCTTCACGACCGCGGCGCCGTTCGCCGAGGCGCTCGGGCAGGCGGACGCCGTCCTGCCGCCGGGCGTCCCGTTCCACATCCACTTCTCCGACATCGCGTTCGCGAACCGCAACGAGACACGGCACCTGCCCTACGGCGAGGGGACGCTGCGCGCCGAGCCGCTCGCGGAGGCGCTCGCGCGCTTCGCGCGGCCGGCGACGGTGATCTCGGAGTCGCCGGACGAGGACTCCTCCCAGGCGATCCGGCGAATCCTCGTAGGATCTCGCTGATGGGCGTCAGGCACAGGCTGCTGGACACGCCGCCCGAGCGCGTGCCGCCGGCGCTCGCGCGGGAGGTGGTCGCCTTCTGCACGTCGGTGGAGGCGGTCACCGCCGGGTACGTCGGCCTGACGGAGGTCACGGCCGACTTCCAGGAGCCCTACGAGCAGCTCGCCGCCGCGTTCGAGCTCGACGCCGAGGACGACGCGCACCTGCAGGCGTTCGCCGACCGCTTCTACGCCTCGGCGCCGCCCGACCTCCAGGCGGGGGGCTGCAACGTGCTCGACGCGGGCGGGGCGGCGGCGTGGCGGGCGCACGCGCTGCGGGTCTTCGAGCGGTAGTGCTGGACCCGAGGGTCTTCAAGGCGTACGACGTCCGCGGGCTGTATCCGTCCGAGGTCGACGAGGACGGCGCCTACGCGATCGGCCGCGCCTACGTCGAGCAGTTCGAGCCGCGCCGGATCGCCGTCGGCCGCGACATGCGGCTCTCGTCGCCGGCGATGGCGGCGGGGCTCGTGGAGGGGGCGGCGGACGCGGGCGCCGAGGTGCACGACCTCGGGATGGTGGGCACCGAGATGCTCTACTTCGCGGTCGGCGAGCTCGGGCTCGACGGCGGCGTGATGGTCACCGCCTCGCACAACCCGAAGGACTACACGGGGATGAAGATCGTGCGCCGGGGGGCGCTGCCGGTCGGCGGGGAGTCCGGCCTCCTCGAGATCCGCGACCGGGCCGTCCGCGCCGCCTGGCGGCCGGCCCCGCGCGGGCGCGTCGTCCGGGCGGACGTGTGGGAGCGGTTCGTCGAGCGGGTGCTCTCCTTCGTCGACCCGGCGACGATCCGGCCGCTGCGGGTGGCGATCGACGCGGCGAACGGGATGGCCGGGGCAATGCTCCCGCCGGTGCTCGAGCGGCTGCCGCAGGTCGAGGCGGAGCGCTGGTACTTCGAGCCGGACGGCTCGTTCCCGAACCACGAGCCGAACCCGCTGCTGCCGGAGAACCGCACGTTCATCGTCGAGAAGACGCGGCGCCTCGGCGGCGACTTCGGCGTCGCCTACGACGGCGACGCCGACCGGTGCTTCTTCGTCGACGACCGCGGCGAGTTCGTCCCCGGCGACTTCGTCACCGCGCTGTTCAGCGAGGTGGTGCTCGCGAAGGAGCCGGGAGGGAAGGTGATCTACGACGTCCGTGCGTCGTGGGCGGTGCCGGAGGCGATCGAGCGGGCGGGCGGGATCCCGCTCGTCAATCGCGTCGGGCACTCGTTCATCAAGCAGCGGATGCGCGAGGAGGGCGCCGTCTTCGCGGGCGAGGTGTCGGCCCACTACTACTTCCGCGACTTCTCGCAGGCGGACTCGGGGGTGATCCCGTTCCTGCTCATGCTCGACCTCCTGTCGAGGCGCGGACAGAAGCTCTCGGCGATCCTCGCGCCGCTGCGCGAGCGCTACTTCCTCACCGGCGAGATCAACACGCCCGTGTCGGACGTGGCGCTGAAGCTGCAGGAGCTGAAGGAGCGGTTCGGCCCGGCCGGGCGCGTCTCGCACCTCGACGGGCTGTCCGTCGAGGCGGACGACTGGCACTTCAACGTGCGCCCGTCCAACACCGAGCCGCTCCTTCGCCTCAACCTGGAGGCGCGCTCGCGCGAGCTGATGGAGCAGATGCGGGACGAGGTGCTCGCCGTGATCCGGTCGTGATCGAGCTCGGGCACGAGACCGACCGCAAGCCGCCGTTCCGGTACGCGGCGTACACCCGGGTCGCCTTCTCCGACACGGACGCCCAGGGCGTCGTCTACTACGGCCGCTACCTGCCGTACTTCGACCTCGCCCGCACGGAGTACCACCGGCACCTCGGCCACCTCGACCTGCACGGCGAGTTCGTCGTCCGGGCGGCGAGCGTCGAGTACCTGGCGCCGGCGCGCTTCGACGACCTGCTCGAGATCTTCGTGCGCGTCGAGCGGATCGGCCGGTCGAGCGTCACCTACGCGTACGCGGCGTACGGGGTCGAGGGCGACGTCCTGATGGCGACCTCGCGGCAGACGGCGGTGCTGATCGACGTGCCCGCGCGCCGGCCGATCCCGGTGCCGGAGGCGTTCCGGCGGCAGGTCGAGGCGTTCGAGCGGTGACGGCCGGACGGTGATCGACGCGATCGACGCGATCGTCGAGTCCGGCGGCGACGCCGACGACGTCCTCCGGGCCGTCGTCGCCGCGCTCGTCGCGGGCGGCTGCGCCTGGGCGGGCATCCTCCTCGCCGAGGGCGACGAGCTCGTCCCGGGCCCCGAGGCGGGGAAGCCCGACCCGGGGCTCCGCCTGAGCCTCCCGGTGGTCTACGGGGGGAGGCGCGTGGCCGAGCTCGCCGTCGACGGCTGCGACGACCGCCGCCTGCTCGAGACGGTCGCCGACCGCATCGCCGTCCACTGCCTCGTCGCCTGGGACACGCGCGGCGAGCCCTGGGAGCCCTGAGCCGCCTCAGCCGGTCGGCGTCACCCGGTAGGCGTCGAAGACCGAGTCGACGGCCCGCAGGGCGTTCATCAGCGAGCGGAGCGACTCGACGTCGCCGATCTCGACCGTGTACCAGTTCTTCGCGAGCTGGTCCTCGACCACTCCGCCGTAGGAGACGATGTTGGCGCCGTGCTCGGCGAACGTCCGGGCGACGTCCTCGAGCAGGCGCGGCCGGTCCCAGGACGACACGGCGATCTGCACCCGGAACGACTTGCTCGTCGCGCCGCCGTCCCAGGCCACGGGCGTGAACCGCTCCGGCTGGCGCCGGAGCGCCCGCACGTTCGGGCAGTCGTCGCGGTGGATCGTGATCCCCCGACCGAGCGAGACGTAGCCGACGATCCGGTCGCCGGGCACGGGCGTGCAGCACTTCGCCAGCCGGACGAGCACGTCGTCGACGCCGGGGACGACGACGCCCATGTCGGCCCCGGAGACCGCCTCGCGCTCCTTCGGCGCCTTCGTCACCACCGGCGCCTCCTCCGCGACCTGGTCGGTCTTCAGGCGCTGGATGACCTTGTTGACGATCGTGCCGGGCTGGAGCTTGCCCGAGCCGAGCGCGACGTAGAAGTCCTCCGCCTTCTTGTAGCCGCAGTCGCGGATCACCTGCGCGAGCACCGAGGAGCCGCGGAGCTTCGCGTACGGCAGGTTCTGCTGCTTGAGCGCGTGCTCCAGCGCCTCGCGGCCCTTCTGCTCCTGGTCCTCGCGCGTCTCGCGCGAGAACCACTGGCGGATCTTGTTGCGCGCCCGCGAGCTCTGGGCGAGCGAGAGCCAGTCCCGCGACGGCCCGCGCCCCTGCTTCGAGGTCAGGATCTCGACGAAGTCGCCGTTCTTCAGCTTGTAGTGCAGCGGGACGATCCGCCCGTTCACCTTCGCGCCGACGGTGCGGTGCCCCACGTCGGTGTGCACCGCGTAGGCGAAGTCGATCGGGGTCGAGCCCGCCGGCAGCGTCTTCACCTGGCCCTTGGGCGTGAAGACGTGCACCTCCTCGTCGAAGAGGTCGGTGCGGAAGCTCTTCAGGAACTCGCGCGGGTCGGCCTCGTCCGCGGTGCTCGCGTCCATGAGCTGCCTCACCCACCGCGTCCACTCGTCGTCCTCGTGCTTGCCCCTGCGACTCTTGTACAGCCAGTGGGCGGCGACCCCGTACTCGGCGGTCGCGTGCATCTCGCGGGTCCGCACCTGGATCTCGAGCGGCCGCCCCTGGGGCCCGATCACGGTCGTGTGCAGGGCGCGGTAGCCGTTGAACTTCGGCATCGCGATGTAGTCCTTGAATCGCCCCGGCATCGGCTTCCACAGCGAGTGGATCAAGCCGAGCGCTCCGTAGCAGTCGCGGGTGCCCTCGTCGCCGTCGCGGCCGACGATGACGCGCATCGCCGTCAGGTCGTAGATCTCGTTGAACTCGCGGCCCTTCTTCGCCATCTTGTCGTAGATCGAGAAGAAGTGCTTCGCCCGGCCCGAGATCTCCGCCGGGATGTCCACCTTGTCGAGCTCGCTCTTCAGCACGAGCGCCGCCTCGTGCACGAGCTCCTCCCGGTCGGCGCGCCGCTCGGCGACCATCTGCTTGATCTCCTCGTACTTGCGCGGATGCAGGGTCTGGAACGCGAGGTCCTCGAGCTCCCACTTGAGCGCGTGGATGCCGAGCCGGTGGGCGAGCGGCGCGTACACCTCGAGCGTCTCCCGCGCCTTGCGCACCTGGGTCTGCTTCCCCATGTACTCGATCGTGCGGAGGTTGTGCAGGCGGTCGGCGAGCTTGATCAGGATCACCCGCACGTCCTCGGCCATCGCGACGACGAGCTTCCGGTAGTTCTCGGCCTCCGCCTGCTCGCGGCTCCGGAACTGGACCCGCGTCAGCTTCGTCACGCCCTCGACGAGCCGCGCGATCTCGTCGCCGAACTCCGCCCGCAGGTCGGCGAGCTCGGTGCCCGTGTCCTCCACGGTGTCGTGGAGGAGCGCAGCCGCGAGCGTCGCCTCGTCGAGACGGAGGCCGGCGAGGATCTTCGCCGCGCCCCAGGGGTGGTGGATGAACTCCTGCCCGGACCGGCGGAGCTGCCCGTCGTGGGCGCGCGCCGCGAAGTCGAACGCCCGGGCGAGGAGCTCGCGGTCGGCGTCCGGCTTGTACGCCTCCACCTCCGCGATTAGCTCGTCGACGAGGTCCTGATGCCGCTCGAGGACCGCCACCCGCTCAGTGTACCGGGGGTGTCGTGCAGGAGACCGCCGCCGCCCGGGGAACGCTCTCCCTCCGTGCTCCGCCGCCTGAGGCTACGCCGCGTCGCGAAGATGCTCGCGCTGCTCGCGGGCGGCTAGCAGGCGCCGGAACGCCTCCGACTCGAGCAGGCTGCGCCGCTCGCCCGGGACGAGCTCGAGCTCCTCGAACACGGCGCGGGCCTCCGGGCTCCACCCGCCCTCGCCGCGCCGCCACTCCCGGGCGAGCCACGCGCGGAGCTCGGCGTAGCGCTCGTGCGCGGCGAAGATCCGGCGGACGACGAGCTGCGGCGAGACCGTCCCGTTCCAGCGGTTCTCCTTCAGGCGGAAGGCGACGTCGTAGCGGCCGACGCGCCGGAAGCGGTCGAGCTGCGCCCCGAGGCCGAACGCGATCGCCGCGCCGGCGTCGCGGCCTCCCTGGCGGACGCGGAAGCGCAGGTGCCTGCCGTCCCCGACCGTGCCGAGCTCGCTCAGCTCGCAGTCGTCGACGAGCAGCGTCACCCCCGGGTTGCCGAGCCCGAACGGGGCGAGCCGCGCCAGCTCCTCGCAGAGCGGCAGGCCGAGCTCGGCGCCGGCGACGATCGCGTCGACCGCGACGCGCGGGCGGAGGTCGTCGTCGCAGAGGACGGCGTCGGCGTGGGCCGCGAAGGCCTCGGCGAACGGCCCGATCCGGTCCGGCTCGATCGAGAGGCCCGCCGCGGCGCGATGGCCGCCGAAGCGCACGAGGTGCTCCGCGCAGGCGGCGAGCGCGGCGTGCAGGTCGAACGAGCCCGGCGCGCGGCCGGAGCCCTTCGTGCCGGCGATCAGCACGACCGGGCGGCCGTAGCGCTCGACGAGGCGCGCGGCGACGATCCCGATCACCCCCTCGTGCCAGTCGGCGCCGGCGAGGACGTACCCCCGCCGTGCCCGCCGCCGCGCCGGCCAGGACTCGATCTCGCCGACGGCCGCGCGCAGGATCCGCTCCTCCACCGCCTGGCGCTCGCGGTTCAGCCCCTCGAGCTCGTCGGCGAGCCGTCGCGCCTCCCCCTCGTCGGCCGAGAGCAGCAGGCGGAGCGCCGCGTCCGGCCGGCCGAGCCGGCCGGCCGCGTTGATCCGGGGCGCGAGCCGGAAGCCGACCGCGCCTTCGTCGCAGGCGGCCGGGTCGACCCCGGCCGCGCGCATCAGCGCCCGCAGCCCCGGCTTCTGCGTCTGCGCCAGCCGGCGCAGCCCGGCGCGGGCGAGCGCGCGGCTCTCGTCGACGAGCGGCACGACGTCGGCGACGGTGGCGAGGGCGACGAGGTCGAGGTGGCGCTCGAGGAACGGATGGCCGCCGCCGAGGAGCGCCTCGGCGAGCTTCCAGACGACGGCGGTGCCGCAGAGCCCCGCGAACGGGTAGCCGCCCTCGAGCGGCGCCACCACCGGGCAGTCGGGCAGCGCCGGGCCGGGACGGTGGTGGTCGGTGACGACCACCTCGAGCCCGAGCCGCCGCGCCTCGGCCACCTCGGCGACCGCGGTGATCCCGCAGTCCACGCTGACCACGAGGTCGGCCCGGCCGGCGAGCCGCGCCAGCGCCTCGCCCGTGAGCCCGTACCCCTCCTCGAACCGCGACGGGAGGTACCAGGCCGGCTCGGCGCCGAGCTCGCGCAGGCAGAGCACGGCGAGCGCGGTCGCGCAGATGCCGTCGGCGTCGTAGTCGCCGTGCACGCAGATCCGGGCGCCGCGCTCGACCGCGCCGCCGATGGCCGCGACGGCGCCCGCCATGTCGCCGAGCGCGAACGGGTCGTGCCCCGGCAGGGCGGCGTCGAGGAACGCGCGCGCGGCGGCCGGATCGGCGTAGCCGCGGCGGACGAGCACCGACGCGGTCGTGCGGCTGACCCCGAGCTCGGCGGCGAGCGCCCGGACCGCGGAGGCGGAGCACGGCGCCAGGGTCCAGGTCGCGTCCTCCATCGGCCGTCCGAGGGTACGGACCGGGCCGGACGGCGTTGCGCGCTTTTCCCTGCATTTGCTTCAATCGGAGCCTCGTGCTGCGGACGGCCTCGGCAGCCCTCTGCGCCGCCGGCATCGCCTGCGCCACCGCCCCTGCGGCCGAGCGGCTCCGGACGATCGCCCCCGGCGTGCGCGTGTTCGACGCGCGCGTGGGCGGCCTGACGCTCGACCGGGCGCGCCAGCGCGTCGAGCGCTCCCTCGACCGGCCGATCGCGATCGTCTACCGCGGTACGGTCCTGACGGTGTCGCCCGGGGCGCTCGGCGCGCGGGCGCGCGTCGACGACGCGCTCCGGCGCGCGCTCTCGGCCCGGGCGCGCGAGCGGGTCGGCCTGCGGGTGACGTACTCGCCGCGCGCGGTCTCCCGGTACGTCGCCTCGCTCGCGCGCCGCTTCGACCGCCCGCCCCGGCCGGCGACGGTCGTGGGGGCGAGCGCGCGCGGCCCGATCATCCGCGCGGGCAGGATCGGGCTCGCGGTCGCGCAGCCGACGCTGCGCGCCGCGATCGGCCAGGAGCTCGTGACCGGCGCGCGCCGGCCGCTCGTGCTGCTCATGACCGCGGTGCCGCCACGCCGTACCGCGTCGAGCTTCGGCCCGGTGGTGGTGATCGACCGGGCGACGAACACGCTGCGCCTCTACGCGACGCGACGGCTCGTGCGGGTCTTCCACGTCGCCACGGGCCAGAGCGCCTACCCGACCCCGGCGGGCGTGTGGAGGATCGTCGACAAGCAGGAGAACCCGTGGTGGATCCCGCCGGCGTCGCCCTGGGCGGCCGGGGCGCGGCCGATCCCCCCGGGGCCCGGCAACCCGCTCGGCACGCGCTGGATGGGCCTCGACGCCGCCGGCGTCGGCATCCACGGGACGCCCGACGACGCGTCGATCGGCTACTCGGAGTCGCACGGCTGCATCCGCATGCACATCCCCGACGCGGAGTGGCTCTTCCGGCACGTCGCGATCGGCACGCCGGTCGTGATCCTCTAGCGCTGCTGGCCGGCGACGACGACCGAGCAGGTCGTCTGCGCCGACGACCAGGTCGTGGGCGCGGTGAACACCGTGGTGAAACCGTCGACGGTCTGACCCACGTCGGCACGGCGTACTTCGACGTCGATCCGCGCGTTCCAGCCGTCGCCCACCAGGGCTACGTGGCGGTCCGTCAGCCACTCGGGGCGGCGGGGCCGCTCGGGGACGGGAAGCGACGGTGAGCGCATGGCCGGGCACCAGTCTCCGTTCGCCTCTCCTGTTCGCCCGCTGCTACCGTGAAGCGGACTGATGGGTCCACTTACCGAAGGAGCCGGATGACGCGTCACTCCACGAACCCCTGGGTCGTTCTCGTCCTCATCTGCCTCGCGCAGTTCATGGTCATCCTCGACGCGACGATCGTCAACGTCGCTCTGCCCTCGATCCAGCGCGACCTCCGGCTGAGCGAGGCGAACCTGCAGTGGATCATCAACGCCTACACGCTGGTCTTCGGCGGCTTCCTGCTGCTCGGCGGCCGCGCGGGCGACCTGCTGGGGCGGAAGCGGCTGTTCCTGATCGGGCTCGTGGTCTTCACCGGCGCGTCGCTGCTGAACGGGCTCTCGTCCACCTCGGGGATGCTGATCGCCTTCCGGGCGCTCCAGGGTCTCGGCGCGGCGCTGATCTCGCCCGCCGCGCTGTCGATCGTCTCGACGACCTTCGCCGAGGGGAAGGAGCGAGCGCGGGCGCTCGGCGTCTGGGCCGCGATCGCAGTCGGCGGCTCGGCCGTCGGCCTCGTCCTCGGCGGCGCCCTGACCCAATCGCTCTCGTGGCGCTGGATCTTCTTCGTCAACGTGCCCGTCGGCGCGTTCGCCCTGCTCGCAGCCGGCCGGCTCGTGCCCGAGTCGAAGGGCGAGCACGCGCATCGGGGGTACGACCTCGCGGGCGCGGTCACCGTCACGGGCGGCGTCATGGCGCTCGTCTACGCCATCGTCCGCTCCGCCTCCCACGGCTGGGGTTCGGGCCAGACGGTGGGCTTCTTCGTGCTCGCCCTCGCCCTGCTCGCCGCCTTCGTCGTGGTCGAGCTGCGCTCGGCGGAGCCGCTCGTCCGGCTCTCGATCTTCCGCACCCGCTCGCTCTCGGCGGCGAACCTGACGATGTTCCTCGTCGCCTCGGGCATGTTCGCGATGTTCTTCTTCAACACGCTCTACGTGCAGCGGGTGCTCGGCTACGGGCCGCTGGAGGCGGGCGTCTCCTTCCTGCCGTTCACGGCTGGGATCATGGTCTCGGCGGGACTGGCCTCCAACCTCGCGCCCCGCATCGGGGTCCGGCCGGTGGCGGCCGCCGGGATGACCCTGACCGTGCTCGGTCTGCTCCTGTTCGCCCGCATGCCGGTCTCGGGCTCGTGGCCGGTCGACGTCCTGCCGGGCATGATCCTCGCCTCGCTCGGGATGGGCGCGGTCTTCATGCCCCTGACGCTCGTCGCGACGACGGGGCTCGAGGACGAGGACCAGGGGCTGGCCTCTGGTCTCTTCAACACCTCGCAGCAGGTCGGGGGCGCGCTCGGGCTCGCGATCCTGACCACGATCGCCGCCGGCCGGACGCACGGCGGCTCGCCGGCGGCGCTCGTGCACGGCTTCCACTACGCCTTCGCCGGCGCCGCATGCTTCGTGGCGGCCAGCCTCGTCGTCATGCTCGCGCTGCTGCGCAAGCGCCACGTGGCGCGGATCGAGGCTGCGGCCGAGGCGGAGCCGGCGCTCGTCAACGCCTGATGGCCGAGCTGCGCGCCGACGCCCGCCGCAACCTCGAGCGCGTGCTCGACGCCGCTGCCTCGGTGTTCGCCGAGTTGGGACCGGATGCGAGCATCGACGACGTGGCCCGCGCCGCCGGCGTCGGGCATGGGACGGTGTTTCGCCGCTTCCCGACGAAGGACGACCTGATCTACGCGGTCGTCGAGCGGCAGGTGAATCGGCTCCGCGAGCTGGCGGAGGAAGCCCTTGCCGCCCCCGACCCGGGGGAGGCGTTCTTCGACTTCGTGCGCCGGGTGGCGGAGCTGAACATGCGCACGCCGGGCCTGCACCGCTGCCTCGTCCGCTGCGGCGACAGACCGGGCGCCGCCGAGCTGGAGCGGCTCGCGGGCCGGATCGTGGCCCGGGCTCAGGAGGCGGGCGCCCTACGCCGAGACGTGCGACCGGCGGACGTGCGGCTCCTCGTGCGCTCAGCGCTGACCGCGGCGCCCCCGGGTCAGTGGCGGCGCTACCTCGAGGTCGTGCTCGACGGCCTGCGCGCGTAGCGTTCGGCCGCGCCTGGTGGGTGTGCAAGACCTGCGCGACCTAGCGTGGTGGGACCGCGGCCGGCGCGATCGCGTGCGAGCTCGGCCGGCCGATCGCGGTGGGAAGCGAACGATCCAACAGACCCTCCTCGCCCTCGGCGCGATGCCGGCGCAGCCACTTCGACGACGTCACTACGCTCACGCCGGCAGCCTCGGCCGCGCTCGGGCCCTCCACCCCGCTCACTCCCGCGGCAGCTTCACGCCCAGGTAGGTCAGCACGACGACGGCCGCGAGCAGGACGACCATCCCGGCGAGGATCGCCCGCTTGTGGCCGCTCTCGCGCACCGACTGCGCGAACGCCTTGCCGAGCAGGATGAACGAGCCCGCGACGAGGCCGGCGCCGATCACGATCGCGGGGGCGAGGACGACGAGGCGCTGCCAGAGGGGAGCCGAGGCGACCACGCTCCAGACGGTAGTTATCCTGGGGCGGATGGCCGACACGAACTACTCGTCGGGGGACGACTACATCGTCGAGTTCCTCGGCTACCGGTTCGGCTTCAACGCCTGCGACTTCGAGCAGCGCGTGGTCGCGGCCGCGGTCAAGCTCGGGCTCGTGGAGGCGAACGAGCTCGACGAGGAGGAGACCGCCGACCTCGTCGCGCTGGCCGCGCAGGGGATGATCGAGGAGCCGGAGTCGCGCCTCGGCCGCTACCTGACGCGCAACTGGGAGCGGGTCGCGCTCGTCGGCGGCGAGTCGCTCGTCTACTGGCTGCGCAAGCTCGTCTTCCGCGGCGCCTGGCTCGACCACCAGGTGAAGCGCGGCGCGCTCGAGATCGTCTGGGACGAGGCCGAGGCCGAGTTCGCCTACCAGCACCCGGACGGCGGCCGCCCGCTGCTCGAGCTCGCCCCGGTGCCGAGTTGGCACGAGCTGCAGTACCGGGGCTAGCCGCGGTCGGCTACCTCGGCGCGCTGCTCGCCGCCGACCGCGCCGCGTCGTTCCACGAGCAGCTCGGGCTCGGCGCGCTCACCTGGGCGGTGCTGCTCGCAGCGCTCGTGCGGGCGCCGCTCGAGCGGCGCGTGCTCGTCGCCGGCGTCGTCTGCTTCGCCACCGTCGGCGAGGTGACCGGGTCGATCCTCTGGGGGGTCTACCGCTACCGCCTGCACAATCTGCCGCTCTTCGTCCCGCCCGCGCACGGGCTCGTCTACCTGGCGGGCGCGTCGTTCGCGCTCGCGCTCCGCGGGCGCGTGCGCCCGCTCGTCGCCACGGCCGCCGCCGCCGCCGCCGGGTGGGGCGCCCTCGGCCTCACCGTGCTGCCGCGGCGGGACGTCGCCGGCGCCGTCGTCGGCGTGCCGCTCCTCCTCCTCTTCCTCTGGCGCTCGCGCAACCGCGCGCTGTACGCGAGCGTCTTCCTCGTCGTCGCCGCGCTCGAGCTGTACGGGACCGCGCTCGGCACCTGGCGCTGGGCGCGGACGCTGCCGGGGCTCGGCATCCCCGACGGCAACCCACCGTCGGGGGTCGCGTCCGGCTACGTCTGGTTCGACGTGATGGCGCTCCTCGCCGCCCCGGCCCTCACGAGGACAGCGCTGCGAATGCGGCGTGCAGGCGCACGGCCTCTCGCCCGGTCCACTCCCGCGTGAGCCCGATGCCGAGCACGGCCGAGGCGACCTCGGCGACGCGGGCGCCGAGCCGCCGGCAGAGGAGCGTGAACCCGCGCGGGGCGGCGTCGGTGTGGGCGACGAGCAGGACGCCGCGGGCGAGGCCGGTGAGCTCGAGCAGGTAGTAGGAGCGGATGCCGGACTCCCGGGAGAGCGCGCCCGGCGGCGGCGCGCTGCGCGCGTCCTGCACGCAGAACGGGAAGGCGCCCTGGCCGAGGAGCGCCCGCAGCGCCCCCGCCGCCTCGTCGCGGCCGACCCGCAGCGACCAGCCGCGCTCGGCCACCGCGACCCGGTCGCCCTCGGCGAGGTAGAGGATCCCGAGCTCGCACGAGAGCGCGTCGGCGGCGACGCGGGCGAGCCCCATCATCGCCGCCGCGACCGGCGACGGCGGCACGGCCACCGCCGCCCGCACCGCCTCCAGGAGCTCGAGCTCGTCGGCGAGCTGCTTCGTCTCGTCGGGCGGCTCGACCGCCTCGGCGAGCGCCGCGGCGGCCGCGACGAGCGTCTCGTCGTCGCCCTCGATCGCACCGTCGGGGGCTCCGAAGACGACGACCGTGTCCGGCGAGACCGGCACGATCGCGGCGGCCCGCGCGTAGTAGGGGCCGAAGACGCGATCCGCCCCCGGCCGCTCCAGGCGCACCGGCCGGCTCGTGCGCAGCGCCTCGGCGACGGCGAGGTCCTCGTCGATCGACGCCTCGACGATCCCGGCCCAGCCCTCCCCCCGGCCGCGGCCGCCCAGGTGGACGAACCGGCCCGGCGCCACGCGCCGCAGGACGAACAGGTCGGGAGCGAGGCTCAAAAGAGCGCGGCCCGCGCGGCGGGCGCGCCGACGTGGGCGCGACCGAGGTCGGTCACCACCCGGCCGCGCGGCGTTCGCTGCAGGAAGCCGAGCTGGAGCAGGTACGGCTCGTAGACGTCCTCGATCGTGTCCGCCTCCTCGCCGAGCGCGACGGCGAGGGTCGAGAGCCCGACGGGGCCGCCGCCGAACTTCTCGACGATCGCGCGGAGCAGCTCGCGGTCGAACCGCTCGAGCCCCGCCTCGTCGAGCTCGAGCAGGTCGAGGGCCTCCTCGGCGATCGGGCAGGTGACCGCGCCCGCGTGCCGCACCTCCGCGACGTCGCGGACGCGGCGGAGGATGCGGTTCGCGATCCGCGGCGTCCCGCGCGCGCGCCGGGCGATCTCGCCCGCGGCGTCGTCGTCGACCTCGACGCCGAGGATGCGCGCGCTGCGGCAGACGATCGCCGCCAGCTCGTCGACCGTGTAGTGGTCGAGGCGGAACGTCAGCCCGAAGCGGTCGCGGAGCGGCGTCGTCAGGAGACCGGTGCGCGTCGTCGCACCGACGAGCGTGAACGGCGGCAGGTCGAGCGCGAGCGTGCGCGCCGCCGGCCCCTGCCCGACGACGATGTCGAGCCGGAAGTCCTCGAGCGCCGGGTACAGGATCTCCTCCACCGCCCGGTTCAGGCGATGGATCTCGTCGACGAAGAGGACGTCGCGCGGCTCGAGCGCGGTGAGGATCGCGGCGATGTCGCCCTTGCGCTCGAGCGCCGGCCCGGCGACCTGGCGGATGCCGACGCCGAGCTCGCGGCGCACGATCTGGGCGAGCGAGGTCTTGCCGAGGCCAGGCGGCCCGGCGAGCAGCACGTGGTCGAGCGCCTCGCCGCGCGCCGCCGCCGCGCCGAGCGCGACCGCGAGCTGCTCCTTCACCCGCTCCTGGCCGACGAAGTCGGCGAGGGTCGGCGGGCGGAGCGAGCGCTCGACGTCCTCGCCGCCGTCCTCGACGGCGGCGGCGAGCAGCCCGGTCCTCACGCGGCCTTCCTCAGCGCCGCCCGCACCTGCTCCTCGACCGGCAGCGACTCGTCGACGTCGGCGAGCGCGCGCTCGGCGTCGAGCGCCGACCAGCCGAGCTCGACGAGCGCGTCGCGGGCGAGCGCGGGGCCGCGGGCCGTCCCCCCGGCGGCCGGGAGGGCCGCGATCTTCTCCCGCAGGTCGATCACCACCCGCTGCGCGGTCTTGCGCCCGACGCCGGGGATGGCCTCGAAGCGCGCCGTGTCCTCGCGCGCGATCGCGCGGCGGAGCTCGGCCGGCGTCGAGGCGGAGACGATCGCGAGCGCGACCTTCGGGCCGACGCCGGAGACGCCGAGGAGGAGCTCGAACAGCTCGCGCTCCTCGCCCGAGGCGAAGCCGTAGAGCTGGAGCGTGTCCTCGCGCACGTGGAGGTAGGTCTCGACCGCCACCTCGTCCCCGATCCCGGCGGCGACGCGCGGGGTCGCCGCGACGAGGTAGCCGACGCCGCCGACGTCGAGCACGATCCCGCCCGCGGTGCGGGCGGCGACCGTTCCGCGCAGCCGGGCGATCACCGTCCGACCGCCTCCAGGAGCCGCGCCGGCGCGAGCGCGTGGCAGATCGCGACCGCGAGCGCGTCGGCGGCGTGGTGCGGCCGCGGCGGATCGGGGAGCGCGAGGATCGCCTGCACCATCCGCTGCACCTGCGCCTTGTCGGCCCGGCCGTAGCCGCACACCGACTGCTTGACGAGCGCGGGCGCGTACTCGGCGCAGGCGACCCCGGCGGTGGAGGCCGCGACGAGCACCGCCCCGCGCGCCTGCCCGACGGAGAGCGCGGTGCGGGCGTCGGCGCCGACGTACGACTCCTCGAGGGCGACCGCATCCGGGCCGTGCAGGCCGATCAGCTCCCGCACCTCCGCGAAGATCGCGCCGAGGCGCTGCTCCGGCCGCTGCGACGGCACCGTCCGCCACCAGCCGTGGCAGACGGCCCGGAGGCGCCCGCCGCTTTCGTGGACGATCCCGTACCCGCACGCAGCCGTTCCTGGGTCGATGCCGAGAACCTTCACGCGCAGAGGTTATGGCTCGGTCCGGACGTTCCTGCCGCCCCGGGCGGCCGCGCGCCGCGCCGGCTCGACGCCCGGACGGCCGCCGGGGCCCCCCGGACCGGGCGCGACCCGGCTAGCCGGCGACCGCCTCGAGCACGCGCTCGGGGATGTCGAAGTTCGCGTAGACGTCCTGGACGTCGTCGTTGTCCTCGAGCGCCTCGATCAACCGCATCACGCTCCGCGCCGCCGACTGGTCCGCGACCGGCACGGTCGTCTTCGGCACCATCGAGAGCTCGGCGGACTCGACCGGGAAGCCCGCGGCCTCGATCGCCTCGCGCACGGCCGCGAGGCGCTCCGGGGGGCTCGTCACCTGGAAGACGTCGCCGTCGGGCTCGACGTCGTCGGCGCCGGCGTCGGCGGCGGCGAGCAGCAGCTCGTCCTCGTCCACCCCGGCGGCCGGGACGAGCACGACGCCGCGGCGCTCGAACTGCCAGGCGACCGCGCCGGTCGTCCCGAGCGAGCCGCCGTAGCGCGTGAACGCGTGGCGCACCTCGGAGGCGGTGCGGTTGCGGTTGTCGGTCAGCGCCTCGACGAGCACGGCCACGCCCTCCGGCCCGTAGCCCTCGTACACGACCGTCTCGTACGCGGCGCCGTCGCCTCCTTCGCCCGCGCCCTTCGCGATCGCACGCTCGATGTTCTCCTTCGGCATCGAGTACGACCGCGCCTTCTCGATCGCGTTCTGGAGGGCGAGGTTGTTGGCGGGGTCCGGTCCGCCCTCCCGCGCCGCGACGATGATCGCGCGCGCGAGCTTGGAGAAGAGCTTCCCGCGCTTCGCGTCGGCGGCGCCCTTCTTGTGCTTGATCGACGACCACTTGCTATGCCCGGACACCGGCCACCTCCTCGAGGAAGAGCGCGTGCAGCCGCGTGTCGTCGGTCAGCTCCGGGTGGAACGAGGCGACGAGGAAGCGCCCCTGCCGGGCGAGCACCGGGTGCCCGTCGACCTCGGCCAGCACCTCCACGTCCGGCCCCGCCTCCTCGATCCACGGCGCGCGGATGAACACCGCGCGGAGCGGGCGCGCCTCCCCGGGGAGCTCGAGGTCGGTCTCGAACGAGGCGAGCTGGCGCCCGAACGCGTTGCGGCGGACGGCGATGTCGACGAGCCCGAGGTGGTCGCGGTCGAGGACGATCATCCCCGCGCAGGTGCCGAAGACCGGCCGGTCGAACGCGCGGATCGCCTCGTCGAGCCCGTAGAGCGCCATCAGGCGGCTGAACGTCGTCGACTCGCCGCCGGGGAGCACGAGCCCGTCGAGCCCGTCGAGGTGCTCCGGCAGCCGGACCTCGACCACCTCCGCGCCCAGGCGCCGCAGCATCGCCGCGTGCTCGCGGAAGTTCCCTTGCAGGGCGAGAACGCCGATCCGAAGCGGCTCCATGCGCGAAGATGGTATCCGGGGATGGAGTCGCTCCACGGCTACCTGCTGATCTCGTCGCCGCTCCTGCACGACCCGAACTTCCGCCGGACGGTCGTGCTGATGACCCACCACGACGCGGACGGCGCGATGGGCCTCGTGCTGTCGCGGCCCTCCGACCTCCTCGTCGCCGACGCGGTCGCCGAGCTCGCCGACCTCCCGGTCGTCGACGAGCGCGTCTACCTCGGCGGGCCGGTGCAGCCCGAGGCGGTCGTCGTGCTCGTCGAGCACGAGGAGGAGCCCGCCGACCCGATCGTCGGCCGGATCACCTTCATGCGCGCCGACGCCGACCGGTCGGAGCTCGACGTCACCCGCGCTCGGGTGTTCGCGGGCTACTCGGGCTGGGGCCCGGGCCAGCTCGAGGCGGAGCTCGCGGAGTCGTCGTGGATCGTCGTCCCCGCCGAGCCGGACGACGTCTTCGCCCCCGACCCGGACGAGCTCTGGCGCACCGTCTTGCACCGGAAGGGCGGCAAGTTCGCCCTGATCGCGACGATGCCGTTCGACCCGCGGCTGAACTGACGCGGCGCTCCGGGCCCGCCGCGCGCCGCCTCAGCGCGGGCGCCAGGACGGCGCGCGCTTCTCGAGGAACGCGGCGATCCCCTCCCGGCCGTCGTCCGAGGCGAGCGCCGCCGCGAACGCCTCCGCCTCGACCGCGTCGCTGCGCGCGTCGCGCGTCCGGCGCAGCACCTCCTTGATCCGGCGGAGCGCGTCCCGGCTCTGCTCGGCGAGGACGCCGGCGTAGCGGGCGACACCGGCGTCGAGGTCGTCGACGACGAACTCGACGAGCCCCCATTCGCCCGCGGTCGCCGCCGGGACCCGCTCGCCGGACATGATCAGCCACCGCGCGCGGCCCGGCCCGACGAGTCGCGGCGCGCGCTGCGTGCCGCCACCGCCCGGGAGGAGGCCGAGCCGCACCTCCGGGAAGCCGAGCTCCGCGTCCACGTGCGCGATCCGCAGGTCGCAGGCGAGCGCGAGCTCGAGCCCGCCCCCGAGGCAGTAGCCGTGGATCGCCGCCACGACCGGCACGGGCGCCGCCTCGATCCGGTCGGCGAGCCGCTGGATCGCGCGCGCCCCGCCGTCGGAGCTCCGGAAGCCGGCGATGTCGGCGCCGGCCGAGAAGGCCTTCGCGCCCCGCCCGCGCAGGACGAGCACGCGCGTCTCGGGCGCGAGCCGCTCGAGCGCCTCGGTGACCGCGCCGACGACCGCCGGCCCGACCGCGTTCACCGGCGGGTTGTCGAGCCAGACCGTCTCGATCGCGTCCGCCACGGCCGGAGCCTACGCCGTCCGCGGGCGGCGGCGCGGCTCCCGCGGCACGCCGCGGGGCCGGCGTGCGCGCGCGGCCGGCGCCGATACCATGCCCCCGTCCGGCGCCTTGGCCGAGTGGTTAGGCAGCGGCCTGCAAAGCCGCGTACAGCGGTTCGACTCCGCTAGGCGCCTCTCGCCTCCATGCCGGGCGCGGAGGTGACGACGCAGAGGGCGACGCCCCCGAGCTCGAACCCTTCCCCGGCGCGGTTGGCGCGCCGCTCGAGGGCCGCGCGGACGGCGGCGCGCTCGGCCGCGCCGAGCCCGCGCAGCGCCTCGGCGACCGGGCCGCGCAGCTCGCTCGCGAACAGCCAGAGCTCGTCCGCGTCGGCGAAGCGGTAGGCGACCGGGAGCGCCTCCACCTCGGGCTCGCCGAACCCCGCCTCGGCGAGCAGGCGGGCGATCGCCGACGGGTTCCGCCGCGCCGACAGCCGCCGCGCCTCCGCCCCCGGCGGCCGCAGGTGGCCGCGCTCGACCATCACCTCGACGGGGACCGTCATCCACGGGTTCGCCTCCCGCTCCGCCCACACCGCGAAGGCGAAGCGGCCGCCCGGCCGCAGCACGCGGCGGATCTCGCGCAGCGCCGGCGGCGGGTCGCCCCGCAGCACGTAGCCGAAGCGCGAGAGCACGCCGTCGACGCTCGCGTCCGGGAGGTCGAGCGCCGCCGCGTCGAGCACGCGGAACTCGACCCCGCGCACGCCGAGGGCGGCCGCCACCCGCCGCGCCGCCGCCACCATCGCCGGCGAGCGGTCGGAGGAGATCAGCCGCGCCCCGCGCCGGGCGGCGAGGAACCCCGTCTCCCCCGTCCCCGCCGCGACGTCGAGGATCGTGTCGCCCGGGTGGGGGTCGAGCCGGTCGACGAGCCACTCCGACACCGCCCGGGTCGACTCCCAGAGGAGCCGTCGCCCCCGCTCCCAGCGGGGGGCGAGCTCGTCCCACCCCTCAGAGGGCACGGAGCTCCGCGAGCTCGGCGGCGGACGGCACCCAGGCGCCGGCGGCGGCGTTCGCGCGCACCTGCTCGGGCGAGGTCGCGCCGGCGATCACCGAGCACACCGCCGGCATCGCCGCGAGCCCGCCCACCGCGACCTCGAGCAGGGACCGGCCGCGCGCCGCCGCGAACGCCGCGAGCGCCTCGAGCCGCGCCCAGTCGGCGTCGGTCACCGGCCGGCCGCGGCGGAGCTCGAGCCCCCAGTCGGCGAGCCGCGAGCCCGCCGGCGGCGGCGCGCCGGGCCGCACCTTCCCGGTCAGGAGGCCGTTCGCGAGCGGGAAGTACGGCACGAGGCCGATCCCGAGCTCCTCGAGCGCCGGCACGAGCTCCCGCTCGGCGTCCCGGACGAGGAGCGAGTACTCGTTCTGGGCGGAGACGAAGCGCGCGAAGCCGCGGGCGCGCGCGACGGCGTCGGCCTCGCGCACCTGCTCGGCCGTGAAGTTCGACGAGCCGACGTAGCGCACCTTGCCGGCACGGACGAGCTCGTCGAGCGCCCCGAGCGTCTCCTCGATCGGGGTGACGCCGTCGGGGCGGTGGTACTGGTACAGGTCGACGTAGTCGGTCCGGAGCCGCGCGAGCGAGCCCTCGATCGCCGCCCGGACGGACGCCGGCGAGCCGCCCGGCGGGTCGGTGCCGAGCCCCCAGCCGAACTTGGTCGCGATCACGACCTCGTCCCGCCTGCCCGCGAGCGCGCGGCCGAGGATCCGCTCGCTCTCCCCGTCCGAGTACATCTCGGCGGTGTCGAAGAAGGTGATGCCGGCGTCGAGCGCCGCCTCGATCACCGCGACCGACTGCCGCTCGTCGATCCGGCGGCCGAAGTTGTTGCCGCCGAGGCCGACGACGGAGACGACGAGGTCGGAGGAGCCGACGCGGCGCTCACGCATCCCGCCACGTCTCCCCGAGCACGCGCAGCCAGTTGCGGTGCGTCACCTTCGCGACCTCGTCCGCCGAGAAGCGTCCGCGCAGGCGCTCGAGCAGCCGCGGCAGCCCGGCGACGCCGCCGAGCTCGCCCGGCAGCGTCGCCCCGTCGAAGTCCGACCCGAAGGCGACGTGGTCGACGCCGATGCGGTCGGCGACGTACTCGACGTGCCGCACGATCGCCTCGATCGGGGTCGCCGGGTCGCTCGCGCCGTCCGCGGTCAGAAACCCCGCGGCGAAGGTGACGCCGACGACGCCGCCGGAGGCACCGATCGCGTCGAGCTGCGCGTCGGTCAGGTTGCGCGTCGAGGGGCAGAGCGCATGCGCGTTCGAGTGGGTCGCGACGAGGGGCGCCCGCGTGAGCGAGGCCACGTCCCAGAACCCCGCCTCGTTCAGGTGCGAGCAGTCGACGAGGATGCCGAGGCGGTTGCAGGCGCGGAGGAGCGCGCGGCCGGCACGGGTCAACCCTGGCCCGACGTCCGGCGAGGCGGGGAACCGGAACGGGACGCCCGTGCCGAAGGCGTTCGGACGTGACCAGGTGATCCCGAGCGAGCGCAGGCCCCGCTCGTACCAGCGCTCGAGGTCGGAGAGGTCGGGGGCGAGCGGCTCGGCCCCCTCGAGGTGCATGATCGCCGTCACGCGCCCCGGCTGGAAGTCGCCCGTCCGGCGGGCGAGCGGCAGCCCGAGGCGCTCGAGCACGCAGGCGAGCTCCTCGGCGACGCGGGCGGCCTCCTCCCGCGGCACCGGGTCGGCGAGCGGGAGCGCGTACGGGCCGCGGCCGGGCTCCTCGAGCCGCGGCCCGCCCGGGACGAAGAGGGCGAAGCAGCCGCCGGCGAAGCCGGCGTCCGCCGCGCGCGCGAGGTCGACGTGCTCGGGCGCCTCGCCGCGCCAGAGGCGCAGGACGAGGTCGTTGTGCCCGTCGATCACCATGTCCACGCGACCGCCACCGCGCCTGATCGTACGGCGCTAGTGTCGAGGGATGCCCGAGGACGAGCCGTACGGGCAGGACGAGGCCGACGGCCTCGCCGCCTGGGCGCGGAGCGCCCCCACGCAGGCCTGCCCCGCCTGCGGCGCCCCGGGCGCGGTCCGGCTCGGCGGCGGCGTCTTCTGCCCGACCTGCCGCGCCGTCTCCACGAGCCCCGGCTACCTCCCGCCGCCGGAGGAGCCGTGACCCGCGCGCACGCCCACGGGCCGGTCGGCGCCGGCGACGCCCGCCGGCTCGCACGCGGCCTCGCGCTCGTGGCCGCGCTGATGGCCGGCGAGGTCGCCGCCGGCCTGCTCGCGCACTCGCTCGCGCTGCTCTCGGACGCGGCCCACCTGCTCGCCGACGCCGGCGCCCTCGCGCTCTCGCTCGCCGTCGTCCGGCTCGTGCGCCGTCCCGCCTCCGGGAACATGACCTTCGGCCTGAAGCGGCTGGAGGCGCTCGCCGCCCAGGCGAACGGCGCCACGCTGCTCGTCCTCGCCGGCCTGATCGTCTACGGCGGGATCGAGCGCCTCCTCGCGCCGCCGCAGCCCGGCGGCCTCGCGATGCTGCTCGTCGCGGTCGCAGGGGCCGCCGTCAGCCTGCTCGCCGCGCGCGAGCTCGGGCTCGCCGACCGCCGGTCGCTGAACGTCGCGGGCGCGTTCCGGCACCTGCTCACCGACCTCTTCGCCTTCGCCGCGACCGCCGCAGCCGGCGCCGTCGTCCTCGCCACCGGCTTCGGCCGCGCCGACGGGATCGCGGCGCTCGCGATCGCGCTCGTGACGGCGACCGCCGGCGTCGGGCTCCTGCGCGACTCGAGCCGCGTGCTGCTCGAGATCGCCCCCGAGCACCTGAGCGTCGAGCAGGTCGGGCTGGCGATGGCCCGGCACCCGCAGGTTGCCGACGTCCACGACCTGCACGTCTGGGAGCTCGGGGCCGGGTTCCCGGCGCTCTCGGCGCACGTGCTCGTCGAGCCGGAGGCCGACTGCCACGCGGTCCGCCGCGAGCTCGAGACGATGCTGCGCGAGCGGTTCGCGCTCGACCACACGACGCTCCAGGTCGACCACGCACACGCCGGGCTCCTCCAGATCGGCGGCACGCGGGCGCCGCGCCACTGAGGCGATGGCGCGGGTCGCCGCCGCCGCCTGCGCGCTCGCCGCCCTGCTCGCCCCGCCCGCGCCCGCCGCCGAGGTCACCTTCGCCGAGGCGGGACGCCAGGCGGTCGCGACGCTGCTCGGCGTCTACGGCACCGGCGCCGGGACGTGGCGGGCCTGCGACGCGCCGGACTGCCCGGCCGGCAACGAGGATTGGGGCGACGACTCGCTCACCTACACGCTCGCGCTCCGCTACGCGACGACCCACGACCCCGCGCTGCTCGCGCCGCTCGAGGCGCTCGTGGCGACCGCGCCGACCTACCCGGCGCCGTGCACGAGCCCCGCCGGCTGCGGCGGCTGGAGCGACGTCCCGGAGTGGGACTCGATCGCGGCTTCCGACGAGTACCAGGCGACCGGCGACCCGGCGGCGCTGCGCAAGGCGGAGGCGGCGTTCGCGTTCGTCGAGGGGTCGACCGCCTACGCGCTCGGCGCCTGCCCGCGCATCCGCTACCAGCAGCCGTACGGCGAGGTCAACCGGCTGAAGACGCTCGAGACGGACGCGAACGCGATCAAGGCGGCCCTCCTCCTCTACCGCGAGACCGGCGGCGGCGCCTACCTCGACGTCGCGCGCGCCCGCTACGCCGCCGTGCGCGCGTTCTTCCTCGACCCGGAGGTGCCGCTCTACACGGTGCACGTGTTCGACGACGGCACCTCCTGCACGCCGGTGCCGCACCGGTTCTTCGCCTCGGTGAACGGCGACATGATCTGGTCGGGTGTCGAGCTCGCCCGCGACACCGGCGACGGCGCCTACCTGCGCCAGGCGATCGCGACCGCGCGCGCCGTCGACGCCGACCTCGCCGACGGGCGGGGCGTCTTCGCCGACCTGCAGGCGGAGAACGACGTCGTCGAGCCGCTCGTCGAGGGGATGGCCGCGCTCGCCGCCCGCGGGCAGGGGTTCGCGCGCGCCTGGATCGTCCGCAACGCCGCCGCCGCGCTCGGCGCGCGCGCGCCCGACGGCGCGTTCGGGCGCTTCTTCGACGGCCCGCCGCCGGCGACGACCGTGACCGCCTGGCAGACGAACGGCGGGCTCGCGCTCGAGATCGCCGCCGCCGCGCTCGCCCCGCACGCGGTCGTCGACGTCCGCGGCGCGTGGGCGCACGCGGTCCACGTGGCGAGGGACGTCTCGGCGCTGCCGAGCGCGCTCACGGTCCGCGCGGCCGGCATCGCCCTGATCGGCACCCTCGGCGAGCGCTGCTGCGAGGCGGGCCACGCCCGCGTGCTGATCGACGGCAGGGAGACGCTCGACGAGACCGGGATCTGGCAGGACAAGTCGAGCTCGGGCCGGGCGATCCCCGGCACCGTCCTCTTCGCCTGGCGCTGGCGCAGCACCGGCCGCCACACGCTCGCCTTCGAGCCCGGCGTGCCGAACGCGAAGGAGGGCGGCCCGTTCCTGCACCTGACCGGCTACGAGCTGCTGCTCAGGCCGTGCGCGACCCGCCGACGGTGCTGAGCGGGACCGGCGCCGCGGGGCCGCCGGCGCGGCGGAGGAGGGAACGGCGAAGCTCGTCCGCGCCCCAGACGACGAGCGGGAACGGGGCGAGGACCGCGAGCTCGACGCCGTCGAGCGGAGCGGTGCCGAAGACGCCGTGCAGCGACGGCAGGTACACGAGCGCCGCGAGGAACGCGAGCTCGCTCGCGATCCCGAGGAGGAGCAGCGGGTTGGAGGCGAAGCCGACGGTGCGCAGCGAGGCGCGCTCGGTGCGGGCGGCGAGGGCGGTCCCGACCTGGCAGGCGACGATGCCGGCGAAGGTCATCGTCGTCGCCTGCAGGTAGGCCTCGTGCAGCGGGCTGCCGACGCCGACGGCGGCGCCGGGCGTCCAGCCGGCGCGGAGGAGGACGACGAAGAAGCCGCCGAGGACGAGCGCCGCCTCGATCCCGCCGAGGAACACCCACGCCCGCACCATCATCGAGGCTCGGAGGACACCCTCGGAGCGCGGGCGCGGCGGCCGCTCCATCACGCCCGGCTCGGCGGGCTCGCGGCCGAGGGCGAGCGCGGGCAGGATCTCGGTCCCGAGGTCGATCGCGAGGATCTGCAGGACGGTCAAGGGGACGGGGATCGCACCGCCGGCGAGCGCGAAGACGAGGAACGGCACGACCTCGGGGGTGGCGTGGGCGAAGATGTAGACGACGAACTTGCGGACGTTGTCGTAGACGCGCCTCCCGGCCTCGACGGCGGCGACGATCGTGGCGAAGTTGTCGTCGGTGAGCACCATCGTCGCCGCCTCGCGCGCGACGTCCGTGCCTGAGCGGCCCATCGCGACGCCGATGTCCGCGCGCCGCAGAGCGGGCGCGTCGTTGACTCCGTCGCCGGTCATCGCCACGACGTGGCCCTCGGCGCGGAGCGCGTCGGCGATCCGCAGCTTCGCCTCGGGCGAGCTCCGGGCGAAGATCAGCTCCTCCCCGCCCCGGAGCAGCTCGTCCAAATCCCGCTCGCTCATCGCGTCGAGCTCGTCGCCCGTCACGACCTTCGCCCCGTCGCGCGCGATCCCGACCCGCCGGGCGATCTCGACCGCGGTCAGCCCGTAGTCGCCCGTGACGACGACGATCCGGATCCCGGCGGCGTGGCAGCGCGCGACCGCCTCGGCGACCTCCGGCCGCGGCGGGTCGAACAGCGCGACGAGGCCGAGCAGGCAGAGGTCGCGCTCGGCGTCCTCGCGCCGCTCGGGAGCCTCCGTGCCGGCCGGAAGCCGACGGCGGGCGACCGCCAGCACGCGCAGGCCCTGCGCGGCGTAGCGGTCGACGACGGCCAGCACCTCCCGCCTGTCCGCCTCGGTGAGCGGCCGCCAATTGTCGCGGCCGCCGATCCGCGTCGTGCGGGCGAGCACCTCCTCGGGCGCCCCCTTGGCGTGGACGGTGAGCGCGCCGTCCTCGCGCTCGTCGACGGTCGACATCAGCCGCAGGGTCGAGTCGAAGCGGTAGAGCTTGCGCCGCCTGCTCGAGCGGCGGCGCTCGGCGACGTCGACGCCGAGGTCGCACGCCGCCTCGAGCAGGCCGACCTCGGTCGCCTCGCCGCGGGACGTCGCCCTGCGCGCGGGGTCGACCTCCGCCGTGCTCGCGGAGGCGACGGCCCGCGCGAGCAGAGCGAGCACCGGGTTCTCGGCGACCGCGCGCGTGGGCTCGCCGCCGGCTTCGAGGTCGAGCTCGCCGAGCGGCGTCCAGATCCGGACCGCGCGCATGCGGTTCTCGGTCAGCGTCCCCGTCTTGTCCGTGCAGATCACCGTCGTCGCGCCGAGCGTCTCCACCGCGGAGAGGCGCTTGACGAGCGCCCCGCGGCGGGCGAGCGCGGCGACGCCGACCGCGAGCGCGAGCGTGATCGTCGGCAGCAGCCCCTCGGGGACGTTGGCGACGATCAGCCCGATCGCGAAGCTGACCGCGTCCTTCACGGGGAGCCCGGCGGCGAGCCAGCCGACCGGCAGGAAGGCGAGGCCGGCGAGCACCGCCACCGTCGCGATCAGCCACGAGACGCGGCGCACCTGCAGCTCGAGCGGGCTCGCGCCGGCCTCGACGCGCTCGGTCAGCGCCGCGATCCGCCCGAGCTCGGTCTGCATCCCGGTCGCGAGCACGAGCGCGGAGGCGCTGCCACCGACGCAGCTCGTCCCGCTGAAGACGAGGTCGTGCGCCTCGATCGGCGACGACGGGGCCGGACCCGCCGCGCCGGCCGCACGCGCGACCGGTTGCGACTCGCCGGTCAGCGTCGAGAGGTCGACGTCGAGCGCCCCCTCGAGCAGCCGCGCGTCCGCGGAGATGCGATCGCCCTCCTCGATCAGCAGCACGTCGCCGGGGACGAGCTCGCGCGCGTCCACGACCTGCCGCCGGCCGTCGCGGCGGACGGTCGCCCGCTCCGGCAGGTAGCGGCCAAGCGTCTCGACCGCTCGCTCGGCCTGCCGCTCCTGCACGAACGCAAACAGCGCGTTCAGCCCGATCACGGCGACGATCGCCACCCCCACGACGCGGAGCGACGCGACGAACGCGAGCCCCGCGGCGAGCCAGAGCAGCAGGGCGAGCGGCTGCGTGAGCTGGCGGGCGAGCTGCCCGGGCCACCGTCGCCGGCCGCGGCGCCGGAGCTCGTTCGGGCCGTACGCGGCGAGGCGGCGCGCCGCCTCGCGGCTCGAGAGGCCGCCCTCGAGCGCCTGGCGGCGGCGAAGCTCGGACGGCGGCGCACCCGGGACCGCCCTCGGCTCGGACGCCGACGGCTCCCGGGGGACGCTCACCCCTGCCTCGCCGCGCTCCGGACGACGACCACCGGGCAGCGGGCGCGCGCCGCGCACTGGCGGCCGACCGAGCCGAGCAGCCGGCCGGCGCCGCCGTGCCCCCGGGAGCCGACGACGAGCAGCGTCGCGTCCTGCGCCGCCTCCGTGAGCACGTGGGCGGGGGCGCCCTCGACCGCCGCCGCCTCGACCTCCACCGAGGCGGCGCCGTCGACCTCGGCCGCGACCGCGTCCGCGAGCGCGGCCGTGCCGCGCTCGAGCGCGGCACGGAGCGCCGCCGCGTAGGCGGCGCCGACGCCGCGCGGGCGCACGAGGGGCGGCACCCAGGCGTGCACGCAGCGCACGCGCGCCTCGCGCAGCCTCGCCTCCTCGAACGCCCAGCGCAGCGCCTCCTTCGATCCCTGCGACCCGTCGACGCCGACGACGATCGTGCCGGCCACGACGGCTCAGAGCAGGATCCGCATCGCGGTCTCGACCGGGCAGCCGGCGTCGAGCAGGCGCAGGGCGAGGTGGAGGTCGACGTCGGCCCGCTCGCTCAGCAGCTCGGCCTCGCGGCGCGGGTAGCCGCCGGCGAGGAGGCACTCCAGTCGCCACCGGTGGACCGGTTCCTCCGCGACCCGAACGCGGCTCTGTGGGATCGTCGGCATGGCGACATCCTCCCTCCGCCTCGCGCGCGCATCCTCGGGAGAAGCCCGCAGGCCCGGCGCACCCGTCGCGGCTGCGCGCTGCGGGAAACCCGCACCCGGCGGCCGCGCCGGTCGCCGGCTGCTAAGACGTGGACATGCTCCGGACGACGCTCGCGGCCGCCGTGGCCGCGCTCGCGCTCGCGGGCGCCGCCGGCGCGGCGCTCGTCGTCGGCGTCAACGACGACGCCGGCCGCGATCCGGCGCTCGCCTCCTGGTTCTACCCGACCATGCAGTCGCTCGGCCTGAAGGAGGTCACGCTCACCCTCCGCTGGGACGAGACGAGCCCGACGGCGATCCCGAGCCAGGCGGCGACCGGCGCGGCGATCGCCAGGGCGCGCGCGGCGGGGGTGACGGTGGAGCTCGACCTCTACCCGCTGCACTCGCTGGCCCTGACCGACGGGGTGCGCTGCGCGCCGTCACCCGACCCCCAGGGGTGCGGCGACACGGCGCGGATCCAGCAGTTCGCCGCCTGGACGGCGCGGGTCGCGCGGTCGTTCCCGAACGTCCACCAGTTCGTGGTGATGAACGAGTGCAACCAGCCGCTCTTCCTCAACCCGCAGTGGGACACGAGCGGGGCGAACACGTCGGCCGAGGTCTGCGGCCGCGCGCTCGCCGCCGCCTACGACGCGCTCAAGGCGGTGAGCCGCGGCAACTTCGTCTGGGGCCTCGGCCTGTCGCCGCGCGGGAACGACGACCCGAACGCGGCGAGCAACTCGTCGACCTCCCCGGTGCAGTTCCTGCTCGACCTCGGCACCTGGTTCCGCGCGTTCGTCGCCGCCACCGGCCGGACGGCGCCGCTCATGGACGGGCTCGACTTCCACCCCTACCCGGTCCCGCAGTCCCTTTCGTTCGCGCAGGGCTACGCGAACCCGAACGACGCGAGCGTCGCGAACCTCGCCCGCATCTACCAGGCCTTCTACACCGCCTTCGCCGGCACGCCGCAGCCGACGATCGGCCAGCAGGCCGGTGGCGGGGAGCCGGTCAGCCTGAACGAGGTCGGGATCCAGACCGACGTGTCCGGGCACCCGGGCTACGTCGGGACGGAGGTGAGCGCGACCGGCGCCGGCGGGGTGACCGGCCAGTACGCGACCGAGGCCTACCAGGCAAGCTGGTACGGGCAGATGCTCGACCTCGTCGCCTGCGACCCGAACGTCCGGCTGGTCAACATCTTCCACCTGATCGACGAGGCCAACCTCGCCGCCTGGCAGAGCGGGCTCTACTACCTCGACGAGACGCCGAAGCAGTCGGCGCAGGCCGTGCGGAGCTGGATCGCCGCCACCGGCGGGCGCTGCCGGGGAGCGCCGCGGTACTGGCTGCCGCCGGGGATGCCGCCCGGGCCGCCGGCGCCGCAGGTCCTCGCGCAGTACCGCGCGACCGGCGCGGCCGAGAAGCCGAAGCCGCCGCGGCGGACGCGCAGGCGGCCCTGAGGCACGCCCGGTGCGCCGGGCGGGCGCGCCCGGCGGCCGCGGGCTACAGGTAGCCGGCCGTCCAGAGGACGAGCAGGACGAGGAGCGAGAGCACGACCCCGGCGAGGAGCATGAGCGCGTTCACGCCGACGAAGAGGACGAACGGCGTCCCCACCCAGCGCCCGCCGGCGAGCGCGCGCAGCAGCCGGCGGGCGGGCCTGCGCCGGCCGCCGCCGGCCGCGCTCAGGAGCCGCACCGGGACGCCGAGGCCGGCGAGCGCGTCGGCGAGCTCGCGGTCGGCGAGGTCGCCGGCGAGCGCGACCTCGTCGGCCGGGAAGGTGCGGAGCGCGTCCTCGACCGCCTGCAGGGGGTCCGGGTCGCCGGCCGCCGCCTCGACCTCCCAGAGCTCGGCCAGCGTCCACTCGGCTTCGAGCGCGCGCACCTCGGCCCGCCGGAGCGGGGCGTCGTCGGCGGTCGCGAGCCAGTCGAGCGCGCCCTCGACCGCCGGCGCCACGACCCGGATCCGGGCGGGCGGCTCCGGCAGCGCGGCGAGCGCGTCGCGCAGGTCGCCCGGGTCGGTCTCGCCCACGAGCACGACGAGGAGGTTCTCCGCCACCCCGCGCAGTCTTCATCATCCACCTCGTGGACGCACGCCGGCCGCGCCGGCTCGTCGGGGCGCTGGGCGCGCTCGCGGCCGCGCTCGCGGCGCTCGGCGGCGGCGCGGCGACGCCCGCGGCCGGCCACTCGGCCTGCGCGCCGCGCCGGCCGTCCCCGGCGTACGTCCGGCGGGTGGAGCGGGCGCTCGCCGCCGGGCGCGACGTCTTTGGGGAGGCGCTCCTCGCCGCGCCCGAGGGGCCAAGCCTCGCCGCCGCCCGCCGCGACCTGGCGCCGATCCTCTACGCGGGCCACGTCCCCGGCCGGCGGGCGGTGCCGCTGACCGACTCGGGCGTCTACTACCTCGCCTTCGGCGAGCCGGGCACCGGCGTCGTCCGGCTCCACCTCGCCGACGGGAGCGAGATCCTCGCCGGCTCGGTCTTCGGGCCGCGGCTGCGGGTCGGCGTCGGCCGGGACGGGCGCGAGCCGTACGGCTCCTGCCTCGCCCGGCTCGCGACGCCGAGCCTCGCCGGCGGCTACCTGCCGGTGCTCGAGACGCGCTACCTCGACGCCGACGGCGTGCGCTACGCGCAGGAGTCGTTCTCGGCCGGCTCGACGAGCTACCTCCGCCTCGCCGTCGACGCCCGCGCCGCGGGCGCGGTCGTCCGCCTGGCCGCCTCCCGCGGCCGGCCGCTCGTCCGGGTCGTGCCCGCCGGCGCGCGGGCGACGCTGCTCGTCGGCTGGCGACCCCCGGCCGGGCCGGTGCCGGTCGGCCCGGCGGCCTACGCGCAGGCGCGACGGGGCGTCGTCGCCTTCTGGCGGCGCACGCTCGCCGCCGGCGCGGACGTCGAGGTGCCCGACCCGGTCGTCGAGGACGCGGCGCGCGCGACGCTCGTCCAGAACCTGACCATGGGCTGGCGCTACAGCGTCGGCAACCCCTACGCCGAGTTCGAGTACCCGGAGAGCCTCGACGCGGCCGCCGTGATGGGCGAGTACGGGTTCCCGGCGACCGAGGCGTCGGCGCTCGAGGCGGCGCTCCGCCGCCAGCCCGCGCTCTACCCGAACTGGGAGATGGGCGCGAAGCTGCTCACGACCGCCCTCGACGCCCGCCTGTTCGGCGACGGCGGCGTCGTCGCCCGGGCGCTGCCGGTCCTCGCCGGCTACCTCGGCGTCCTCGCCCGCGAGCTCGGACGGAGCAGGCTCGGGCTCCTGCGGCCGGAGCGCTGGACCTCCGACCTGCCCGAGACCGGCTACGCCCTCGACGGGCAGGCGGTCGTCTGGCAGGCGCTCCGCGCGATCGCCCCCGTCTTCGCCCGGAGCGGCCGGCCGCAGCTCGCGCGGGAGGCGCTCGCGCTCGCCGCCCGGCTCGGCGCCGGCCTGCAAGCGGCGGTGCGCCGCTCCGAGCGGTGGCTTCCCGACGGGTCGCTCTACGTCCCGATCGAGCTCGACCGCCCCGAGCAGCCGCCGGCCGAGGTCCTCCGGACCCGCGACGGCAGCTACTGGAACTACGAGCTGCCCTACGCCCTCGCCTCCGGGCTCTTCCCGCCCGGCGGGCGGCAGGCGACCGGCGTCCTCCGCTTCTACGAGCGTCACGGGTCGCTCCTGCTCGGCCAGATCCGGGTCAACGCCTACGCGCTCTACGCGAGCCCGCGGTTCCCGACCTCCGGCACCGACGACGTCTACGACCTCAACCTCGCCCGCTTCCTCGCCGACAACCACCAGGCGGGCCGGCTCGACGTCACCCTCTACGGCCAGCTCGCCGCCGGGATGACGCCGGGCACGTTCGTCGCCGGCGAGGCCGCCTCGGTCGCGCCGATCGACGGCGCCTACGACCGCTCCACCTACCTGCCCCCGAACAGCACCGCCAACGCCGCCTTCCTCGAGACGCTCCGGCTCACCCTCGTCCACGAGCTCGACGGCGCCGACGGGGAGCCCGACGGCCTCGAGCTCGCCGACGCCACCCCGCGGCGCTGGCTTGAGCCGGGCCGGACGATCGCCGTCCGCGACCTGCCGACGAGCTTCGGGCCAATCGCCTACGCGATCCGCGTCTCGGCCGACCGCGTCGACGTCACGCTCGCCGTCCCCCGCTCGCCGGCGCTCCGCATCCTGCGGCTCGCGCTGCGCCTCCCCGGCCGGCGCCCGCTCCGCGCGGTCACCCTCGACGGCGAGCCGTACCGCCGCTTCGACCCCGGCCGGGAGACGATCGACCTCTCGGGGCGGGCCGGCCGGCTCGTCCTCGTCGCCCGCTACGCGCGGTAGCGCGCGGCGAGCGGGGCCCCCGCGGGGCCGGGGCAGGCGGGGCGCGCCCGCCTGCCCCCCGTCGCCCTACGAGGACCCGGAGGCCTTCACCTCGATCTTCTTCCGCTCCGCGCGCTCGGCCTTCGGCACGCGCACGGTCAGGACGCCGTCGGCGAGCGTGGCCTCGACCTTGCTCGCGTCGACCTGGTCGGGCAGGGTCAGGCGGTACTCGAACCGGCCGACGCGCCGCGTGCGGCGGCGCACCACCCCGGCGCGCTCCTTCTCCTTCGACTCGCCGCTGATCGCGATCTCGTTGCCGACGAGCTCCACCTCGACGTCCTCGCGCTTGACGCCCGGGAGCTCGGCCTCGATCACGTAGGCGTCGTCACGCTCCTCGACGTCGACGAACGGCGACCAGCCCGCGCCCTCGCGCGCGAACGGCGCCCAGGCGAAGCCGAGCCGGCCGAAGGTCTCGTCGAGCATCCTCCGCATCCGCTCCGTCACCTGCTCGAGCTCCTGCAGAGGCTCCCAGCGCTCGGCTGCACCGCTCCGCAGCCGCTCCGGAAGGAGCTGCGACATCGGACACACCTCCTTCGCTTCGGTTGTACGGCGAGCGGCGATGATACCGCCGCCGCCGCCGCCCGTGAACCGTCGTTTCTACGGACTCGCCCTCGGGGTGGCGGCTCTCCCCTCCGCGCCCCCGGTCCGGCCCGCCGCGGGCACCGAGCCGGCGGCGGGGACCGATCGCGCCCTCCGGTTCTCGTCGAGCAGCGCGACCACCGTCTCGTCGTCGAGCTGGCCGAACCGCGCGTAGTGCTCGCCGACCGCGAGGAAGCGCCGCGGGGCGTGCAGGCAGACGACCGCGTCGGCCTGAGCGCGAAGCCGGCCGACCACGGCGGCCGCCCCGACGGGGATCGCGGCGACGGTGCGCGCGGCGCCCGTGGCGCGTGCCCAGCGCAGCGCGGCGATCATCGTCGCCCCGGTCGCGACGCCGTCGTCGACGACCGCCGCGGTCGCGCCGCGGAGGTCGAGCGGGGGATGGTCGGCGTGCAGGCGGGCGTCGAGCCGCGCCGCCTTCGCCTCCGCCTCCGCCAGTGCGGCGGCGACCTCCTCCTCGGTGAGCCCGTCGGCGCCGCGCACGTACACGCCGCCGCCCGGCACGACGGCGCCGATCCCGTACTCCGGCTGCCGCGGGTGCCCGACCTTGCGCACGGCGACGACGTCGAGCGGCGCGTCGAGGGCCCGCGCGACCTCGGCCGCGACCTCGACCCCGCCGCGGGCGAGCCCGAGGACGACGAGCCGGGGCCCCCGCTCCCGCTCGAGCGCCGCTGCAAGCTCCCGGCCCGCCTCCCGCCGGTCGGCGAAGCGCGGCCCGGGCGAGGCGGTCACCTCGCGCGCGCCGCCGCGCGGACCGCCCGCACCGCCGGAGCGGGCCCACCGCCGCGCGCACGCTCGCGCCGCCCGCTCATCCTCTGCGGCGCCTGCCGCTCGCCCGCGAGCCGAGCGGCTCCGTCGCGCGGCACGGCACTCGCGGGTCGGCCTGACCGCGCACCCCTCCGGCCCACCCGGGCGCGGTGGACGAAGACGTCCGGCCCCCGTCGTCCGGGGCGACGAAGCCGTACCCCCTTCTCCTCGCTTGAACCACGTCACCCTCCCGCGCGCCACGGGCCCCGGTGGTCCGAGCGGTCCCCGCGGGCGGCATCCGCGAGCGCGCCGCCGAAGGCGTGGCTCGGAGCCGGTGACCGGCCTACCGGAGGAGCGCGGCCGACGTCGAGAGCCAGATCCGCTCCGCCCGGGGCGCGATCACGGCGACGTCGTCGGCGCGGGCGACGACGACACGCCGGCCGAGGGCGCCGGCGCGGATCACGAGCAGCGTCCTCCCCGGCTGCTCGGGGTCGGGTCGGGTCGCCTCGACGAAGCCGATGCGACCGCCGTCGCCGCCGTCGACGCGGAAGCCCTCGCTGTGGGCGATCCAGTAGTCGCGGTCGAGAGGCGGCGGCTCCGCGCTCGGCCGGACGAGGGTCATCGCCTGCCCTCTCCCGCTCGCGTCGGTCCTCTCCCGCCTCGATGCGGACATCAGTGCCATCGTCCCTCCCCGGCTCGCTGTCGACGAGCCGGATCCTCGGGCACGGCCCGGCCGCCTCGCATCGGGGATCGCCCACGATCCGCTGCGGGTTGTCCGCAGCCCGACGCGCGGCGCGCACCGGTCGCTCCCCGTCGGCACAATGGGCGCGAGCAGCACGAGAGGAAGGACCGGCGATGCTCGAGATCGGCGCCAGCCTGCGGGAGGCGCGCAGACGCGCGGGGCTCGAGCTCGCGGACGTCGAGCGGGCGACGATGATCCCGGCGCGCTTCCTCGGCGCGCTCGAGGAGGAGCGCTTCGAGCTGCTGCCGCCCGGCCTCTACCGGCGGAGCTTCCTGCGCGAGTACGCCGACTTCCTCGGTCTCCGCGGCGAGGTGTACGCGGAGGAGTACGAGCTGCGCTTCGCCCCGCCGGAGCCCGAGCCGCCACCGCCGCCCCGCGCAGGCGCCGGCCTCGCCCGGGCACTCGGCGCGGTCTCCGCAACCCGCGCGGCGGCCGTCGTCGCGGTCGCGCTGATCGGCGTCGCGGCGTGGCGGCTCGGCGGCGCGAGCGGCCCCCGCCCGGCGACCCCCGCGCCGGCCCCGCCGGCGCCCGCGCCGCGCCCGCGTCGGCCCGTGGTCGCGACCACGCGGACTCCCGCCCCGCCGCCGGCGCTCACCCTCACCGCCGCGCGCGGCACGTGCTGGCTCGCCGTCCAGGTCGGCTCGAGCACCGGCCCGCTCGTCTACGAGCAGACGCTCCAGCAAGGGCAGATGGTCCGCTTCGGGCTCCGCCGGCCGCTCTGGATCCGCGTCGGCGCGCCCTGGAACCTCGAGGCGACGATCGGGGGCCGCTCGGTGACCGCGGCGCTCCCGCAGACCACCGGGAACGTCGTCGCCACGGCCGGGGGGCTCCGGCCGGCGCCCTGAGCGCGCGGGCGGCCGCGGGTCTCCGGGCGACGGGAAGGCGGGCGTCGCTCCCCGCGACGCGGGCCGGCGCCTGCGAGGATCTTCTCCGGCGGTGACCTGGCCGGCGCTGATCTCGCGGAACCTGCTGCGCCGCGCCGCGCGCACGGTCTTCACCGCGATCGGCGTCGGGCTCGGCGTGGGGCTGATCGTGGCGCTGCTCGCGATCACGAACGGCGTCCACCGAACGGCGGCCGACCTGATCCACGTCGGCCGTTCCGACTTCGGCCTCTTCCAGGCGGACGTCTCCGACTTCACCCGCTCGCTCCTGCCGGAGTCGCTCGCGGCGAAGGTCGCCCGCGATCCCGGCGTCGCCGCCGTGGCGAAGGTGAAGCTGCTCGTCTCGGGCGGGCTGCTCGTCTTCGGCCTCGACCCGCAGGAGTTCGCCTTCCGGCGCTTCGTCGTCGTCGGCGGCGTGCGGGGCACCGCGATGGCGGGCGACCGCTCCGGCAAGCGCGTCGGCGAGGTCGTGCGAGTCGCGGGGCGCCCGTTCAAGATCGTCGGCCTCTTCCACTCCGGCGACCGCTTCGAGGACCTCGGGATCGTGCTGCCCCTGCACACGGTCGAGGCGCTGGCGAAGCGGCCGGGCGAGATCACCTCGATCGGCGTCGCCGTCGAGCTCGGCCGGAACGTGAAGGCCGTGGCGGCGCAGCTCGAGCGACGCTACCCCGGCGTCGTCGCCGTCACCGAGCCGGGGCAGGCGATCAAGGTCGACACCTCGAGCCGCCTGATCATCTCCACCGGCTGGATCGTGTCGCTGCTCGCCCTGATCGTCGGCGGGATCGGCGTCACCAACACGATGGCGATGTCGGTCTTCGAGCGCACGCGCGAGATCGGCATCCTGCGCGCCGTCGGCTGGTCGGCCAGCCGCGTCGCGGCGATGATCCTCTCCGAGACGATCGGGATCTGCCTGCTCGCCCTCGGCGTCGGCTGCGCCCTCGGCGTCCTCGCAGCCGACGTGTTCGTCGCCCACAGCTCCCTGTCCGGCCTGATCAGCCCGACGTACACGGCCGGGACGTTCGCTTGGGGGCTTGCGTTCGCGCTCGGCGTCGGCGTGATCGGTGCGCTCTACCCGACCTGGCGCGCGGTCAGCCTGACACCGGTCGAGGCGCTTCGGCACGAATGACGCCGTCCCGGAGGCGCAGCCTCCGGTCGGCGTGCGCCGCCACCTCCTCGTCGTTCGTGACGAGCAGGACGGTCATCCCGTGCTGGGCGCGAAGCTGCTCCACGAGCTCGAGCACCTGCCGGCCCGTCTCCGAGTCCAGGGAGCCGGTCGGCTCGTCGGCGAGCAGGACGGCCGGCTCGTTCGCGAGCGCGCGCGCGATCGCCACCCGCTGGCGCTCGCCGCCGGAGAGGACCGCCGGCCGTGCGTCGGCGCGGTCCGCCAGGCCGACCTCGGCGAGCAGGGCGCGCGCCCGGGCCGCGCGCTCGCGCCGGCCGCGCCGTCCGAACATCGCCACCTCGACGTTCTCCGCCGCCGTCAGCGTCGGCAGCAGGTTGTGCGCCTGGAAGACGAACCCGATCGTCGCCGCCCGGTACTCCGACGGGTCGGCGAGCGCGTCGAGGCGCTGCCCGGCGACGACGATCGAGCCCGCGTCCGGACGGTCGAGGGCGCCGATCAGGTTGAGGAGCGTGCTCTTCCCCGCCCCGGACGCGCCGGTGAGGGCGACGAGCTCGCCGGCCTCGACCCGGAACGACACGTCCCGCAGCGCGGGGACGCGGCCGCCTTCGAACGCCTTGCGGACCCGCTCGACGACGATCGCCGCGCCGGAGGTCACCCGCGCGGCGTCACCGGATAGTCGACGACCCGCTTCGTCTTGCCGACGACGACGATCACGCGGAAGCGCAGCGGGACGCCCCGCGACTCCGCCGGCCAGACGATGAAGTCGCGGAACACCCCGGTGAACGGCCAGTTCACGATCTTCTTCGTGCTCGCCCCGAACTCGACCGGATGGGTGCCGCCGAGCGGGTCGACGATCTGCTCGGTCAGCTTCCCGGCGACCGGCTTGCCGCCCTCGGTCGCCCGTACGACGTAGGTCCAGCGCGGGCCGACCTTCGGCGCGTGCCCGGGCGCGGTCACCGTCACCTTCAGCGGAGCGCCGCCGAGCACGCCGGCGGCAAGGGACGCCGCGGCGGCTGCGACCAGCTTCATGCCGTGAGTTTCGCGGACGACGCGGCCTCGTGCCAGCCGGAGGCGGTCGAGGCCGGCGGGCATGCCCGCGGCGGCGGTCGCCGAGGTCTTCTGGGTCGCCGCCGCGCGCGTGCCGGGAACGGGCTCACGGCTCCGGCGCGCGCCGTCCCGCCGGTCGGCGCGGCGCGAGCCGGACCCCCGAGCCCTCGAGCTGCTCGGCCATCCGCAGGTGGTCCTCGACGAGGACGCGGGCGATGCTCGCCGCGATCGCGTGGATCGTCGGGGCCCCTCCCTCGGCGCGCATCGACCGGATCAGCTCCTGCTCGAGGCCCTCGCGTAGGCGCTGCTCGCTGAGCCCGAAGACCGGGAGCGCCGCCTCCGGGCCGCTCGCGACGTGCGCTGCTCCCCTCTCCTCGCTCATCTCCTGCCCCCTTTCCCCGTCGACGATGACTTCGAGGGCGGGCGCGCGCATCGGGGAGATCCCCGATCGCACCCGGGCGTCGACGTCGGCTTCTGCCCGAGGTCCGCGCCGACCGCCTCGAGCGGGCCGTCGCGGCGGCCCGCGCGGCGAGCGCCGCCGGACGCCGCGCGGCCCTCCGCCGCGGCAATGTACGGCCGGCGAATCCGCGGTTCCGCCGATGCCCGGCCGGCGGCTTCCCGTGCACGATCGGTGGCACGCACGAGCGATCGGAACGTCGCCGGGAAGGAGGGGGATTCGTGGGCGAGATCAGCCGCCGACGGTTCGTCCAGGGAGCTGCAGGCGGGATCGGGCTCCTCGCGGTCGGTGGCGGGCTCCGGTACCTCCAGCCCTCCGGGGCGGCCGGGGCCGGCGAGGTGGCCGGCGCCGAGACCGTCTTCCGCACCGGTCACTCGAACAACTGCGACGGGGCCTGCGGCCACGAGGTGAGGGTCGTCGACGGCCGGGTGCGGCTGATCGCGAACGCGCCGTTCGGCACGCGGACGATCGCCGGGGAGCCCGCGCCGAGGTTCGACCCGCGCATCTGCCTCCGCGGCGTGGCGCAGATCCAGAACACCTACAGCCCCGACCGGGTGCGCTACCCCTACCGGCGTGTCGGCGAGCGCGGCTCCGGCCGCTGGCAGCGGATCAGCTGGGAGGAGGCGACGACGACGATCGCCGAGCGGCTCCAGGCGGTCCAGGCGAGGTACGGCAAGAAGGCGGTGTGGATCGCTCCCTACACGGGCTCGCTCTCGCTGCTCGAGGGCGTCGTCGGGGCCGGGTACCGGTTCGCGAGCGTGATCGGCGCCTCGGCCGGCGACTTCGAGGGCGACAACCAGGGCGACAGCGCCACCCCTGCCGGCTGGAACTACGTGCTCGCCGATCCGGACCTGACCGCGGGCGGGATCTTCGACGGGCACGAGATGACCGACTTCCTGAGCTCGAAGGTGATCGTGCTCTGGGCGAACAACCTCGCCGAGACCTCGATCCCCGACTGGCGGATCGTCGCCGACGCCCGAAAGCACGGGGCGACGGTGGTCGCGATCGACCCGCGCTTCACGCCGACCGCCGCCCGCTCCGACCTCTGGTTGCCGATCCGGCCGGGCACGGACACGGCGCTGATCGACGGGATCATCAACGAGGTCCTCCGCCGCGGGCTCTACGACGCCGACTACCTGAAGGCGTACACGGTGGCGCCGTTCCTCGTCGACCCCGGGACGAAGAGGTTCCTGCGCGCCGGGAAGTCCTACCTCGTCGTCGACGCCGCCGACGGGCAGGTGAAGCCGGTCGGGCGGGCGAAGGACCCGGCGCTCTTCGGCGAGCACGCCGGCGCCTCCTCGGCGCTCCGGCTCCTCGCCGAGGAGATGCGGCCGTACACGCCGGAGAAGGTCGCGGAGCTGACCGACCTCGAGCCGAGGCAGGTGCTCCAGCTCGCCGAGCTCTGGACCGCGAACCACCCGGTGGGCGTGCGCGCCGGCTTCGCCCTGTCGCACTGGTACCGCGGCGACCTGACCATGCAGGCGCTGCTCACCCTCCAGGCGCTGACCGGCAACATCGGCGTGCACGGCGGCGGCGTGACGACCTTCGCCGGCGGGCTGACGACCACGGCGTTCGACCTCGGAAGCTGGTGGGCCCCGAAAGGCACCGAGATGTTCACCGTGCTCGAGCCGATGGAGGCGTGCGACGCGATGCTCCACGGCAGGCCGTACCCGGTGCGGGCCGCGTGGTTCATGGTCGACAACTACGCGCAGCAGATGTCCGACAAGAACAAGGTCCGCAAGGCGCTCGAGTCGCTCGACTTCCTCGTCGTCTCCGACTACGTGATGTCGGCCACCGCGGACCTCGCGGACATCGTCCTTCCCGCCTGCACCTACCTCGAGAAGACGGACCTGCTCTCCTCGAACAACTTCTACCTCCAGTACATGCCGAAGGTGATCGAGCCGCTGTGGGAGTCGAAGTCGGACCTCGATGCGATCTCGCTCGTCGCCCGCAAGATGGGCTACGGCCGGTACTTCGACCGCAGCGCCGACGAGTACCTGCAGGAGATCCTGCACGTCGGCGACCCCGAGGCGGACGCGAACGTCCGCGGCCTCACCTGGGAGCAGGTGACCGGCGGCGCGCCCCACCTGAACACGCCGACCGTGCCCTATGTCCCGTTCTTCGACAAGAAGTTCCCAACCGCGTCTGGCCGGATCGAGTTCTACGTCGAGCGCCTCGTCCCCTACGAGCAGCAGCTCCCCGGCTACAAGCCGCCGGTGGAGGCGTACTGCGAGAACCCGCTCGCGCGGCGCTACCCGCTGACCTTCCTGTCGACCCACACCCGTTTCCGGACGCACTCGCAGTTCGTGAACCTCCCCTGGCTCAAGGAGGTCAACAACGGCGGCGAGGGCTTCCTCGAGATCAACCCCGCCGATGCGAGGCCGCGCGGCATCCGCACCGGCGACGTCGTCAGGGTCTTCAACGACCGCGGCTCCATGAAGGTGAGGGCGCGCCTCACCGAGGGGATCAAGCCGGGCGTCGTCAACTGCTACCAGGGCGGCTGGGACACGATCAAGGTCAAGCACTACGTCGAGGGCCACCCGAACAACCTCACCCACCAGCTCGCGAACCCGGCCCAGTCGGTGATCCCCAACTTCCGCTCGAACGCCGCCTACTACGACTGCCTCGTCGAGGTGCAACGGGAAGGAGCGTGAGCCGTGCCCGAGGAGACGACGAAGACGACGAAGCGCTGGGCGATGGTGATCGACCAGAACCGGTGCGTCGGCACCTGGACGTGCGCCGTCGGCTGCAAGGAGATCAACAACGAGCCGCTCGGCTTCTTCTGGAACCGGATCCTGACGGCGGCGCCGGGCGAGACGACCGGCGAGAGCTCGCCCGCGCTCGCCCCGCCGGCGAGCGACGAGATCGACGTGCCGCACGGCACCTTCCCGAACGTGGAGATGGCGTACCTCCCGGTCGCCTGCCAGCACTGCACCCACGCCCCGTGCGTGAAGGTCTGTCCGGTCGGCGCGACCTTCCGCCGCGACGACGGCACGGTCCTCGTCGACTACGAGCGCTGCATCGGCTGCCGCTACTGCATGGCCGCCTGCCCGTACGGGATCCGGATCTTCAACTGGGGCGACGCCGAGCAGCCGGTCGACTTCACCGTCGGCTACAGCAAGGACTACCGCACCGACGGCCGGCTCGTGTACACGCCGAACCGGCCGCGCGGGGTGGTCGAGAAGTGCACCCTCTGCGTCGAGCGGATCGACGACGGCGAGGTGCCATTCTGCGTGCAGGTGTGTCCGACCGGGGCGCGCATCTTCGGCGACCTCGACGATCCGGAGAGCGAGGTCGAGCAGCTCGTCGCCGAGGAGGGCACCACGCAGCTCCTCGGAGACCTCGGCACCGACCCGCGCATCTTCTACCGGCCCGTCGAGCACGAGGAGAACGTCTGATGGCGGCCGGGATCGAGGCGGCACCGCTCAGGCGCGCCCCGGCGGGGCGGCTCGGCCGCGGCTTCGTGGCCGCGCTCGGGCTGCTCGTGCTCTGGGGGCTCGCGGCCTGGATCTACCAGCTCACCCAGGGCCTGATCGCGACCGGCATGCGCGACCTCGTCTCCTGGGGCCTCTACATCTTCACCTTCGCCTTCCTCGTCGGGCTCTCCGCCGGCGGGCTGATCATGGCGAGCGCCGCCGAGGTCTTCGGGGTGCGGAGCCTGCGCCCGCTCGCGCGGCTCGGCGTCCTCACCGCGGCGGCCTGCGTCCTCGTCGCGGCGATGACGATCATCCCGGACCTCGGCAACCCGCAGCGGGTGTGGGAGCTCTTCCGCTACCCGAACTGGACCTCCCCGCTCGTCTGGGACGTCCTGATCATCCTCGCCTACCTCGCGTTCGCCCTCGCCGACCTGACCGTGATGAGCCGGAAGCGCATCGCGCCCTCCCGTCGCGCACGGATCCTGCGGACGATGGCCTACGCGGGCCTGCCGATGGCGGTGCTGCTGCACTCGATCACCGCCTGGATCTTCGGGCTCCAGATCGCCCGCCCGTGGTGGAACACCGCGCTGATGGCGCCGCTGTTCGTCACCTCGGCGATCCTCTCCGGCGCCGCCCTCGTCACACTCGTCGCGCTCGCGGCGCGGCGCTTCGACCGGATCCGGCTTGGGCAGGAGACGTGGACGGCGCTCGCGGGGCTGATGGCGGCGACGATCGCGGTCGACCTCTTCCTCGTCGCCTGCGACTACATCACGATCCTCTGGGGGAACGTGCCCCGCGAGCGCGCGGCGCTCGACCTGATCCTCCCCGGCGGGAGCTGGCAGTGGCTCTTCTGGCTCGAGTGGATCGTGGGCGGCGCGGTTCCCTTCGCGCTCCTCGTGGTGCCGCGCCTGCGCCGCCGCCTCGACCTGCTCGCGCTCGCCTCGGCGCTCGTGCTCGTCGGCGTCTACGCCTTCCGGATCGAGCTCGTCGTCGGCGGCATGCTCCGACCGCTGCTCCACTTCGCGCCCGGCAACGCGCTCGGCCAGTACCGGCCTGGGCAGGCGTCGTTCCAGTTCGACGGCGTCTACCATCCGACCTGGGTCGAGTACGCGATCGTCACCGCGCTCCTCGCCTTCCTCGCGCTGCTCGTCACGCTCGGCTACCGCTGGCTCCGCCCCGTCGAGCGGGCCGACGCAGAGGCGTGACCCCGGACGTCGCGGCGCTGCCTGCCCGCTGGTGGAGCCGGCCGACCGAGGACGAGCGTGCGGCCTGGACGGCCGCGTGGCCGCGGGCGCGCGAGGCCGCCGCCGCGCTCGGTCTCGCCGCGGACGGCGTCGACGAGCTTCGGCTGACGCTCTCGGCGGCGGACGGCGAGACGCTGCTCGAGGAGTACGAGCGGCTGTTCGTCGGACCGGGCCGTGCCCCCGTGCCCCCGTACGAGTCGCTGTGGCGCGCCGACGGACCGCGACGTGAGCACGGACGGCTGATGGGCGCCCCGGCGGCCGACGCCGTGCGCCTGTACCGCGCCCTCGGCCTCTCCCTCCGCCGGGACGCGCACGAGCTGCCCGACCACGTCGCGGTCGAGTGGGAGGCGCTCGCCTACGCGCTCGCGCGCGACGCCCGGGAGCAGGCGGCCGCGCTCGTGCAGGCGCACCTCGCCCTCTGGATGCCGGCGTTCTGCGCCGCAGTCGCCGCCGCGGCCGAGCAGCCGTTCTACCGCGCGCTCGCGCTGCTGACGGCCGCGTGGACCGAGGCGCTCGCGCGCTGAGATGGGCGCGAGCGCCGTCCTGCTCTGCGCCGGCACCGGGCTCGCGCCGCCCACGGTCGGCGGGTGTCCGGTCGCGGTCGTCGAGGATCTCTGCGACCGGCCGGGGGCGGCCGCGGCGGCGCTCCGCACGCTGGACGCGACCCGCGTCGTGCTCGGCCTCTGCGACCGGCGGCCCTCCGCCGAGTTGCTCGGCGCCCTCCGCCGCGCCGGAGCCGAGCCCTTCGGGGTGGAGGCGGTGGTGCTCGGCGGCCGCGGCCCGGCCGAGGCCGGGCTGTTGCTCGCAGGCGCGGCGGCCCGGCTCGAGCGGCTCGCGCCCGGCGAGCGCGGCAGGACGGCCCTCGCCACCGGCGCGCTGAGCCGCCGCGCGCTCCTCGCCCTCGGACCCGCCCTCGCGCAGAGGCCGGTCGCGGTCATCGACGAGGACGCCTGCGCCGGCACGGCCCGCTGCGGCCTGTGCGTCGAGGTCTGCCCCGAGCACGCGGTCGCCGCGCCCGGCCCGCGGCCCGCGGTCGACGCCTCGGCGTGCACGGCCTGCGGCGCGTGCGTGCCACGCTGCCCGCACGGAGCCCTGCGGCTCGCCGGCGCCGCGGCCGAGCAGGTCGAGGCGCAGCTCGAGGAGCTCCTGCCCGGCGTCGCCGGGATCGTCTTCGCCTGCGCGGCCGCCGGGGCCGACGCGCCCCCCGGCTGGGCGCTCGTCGAGCTCCCGGCGCTCGGGCTCGTCGGCCCGGGCTGGCTCCTCCAGGTGCGCGCCCGCGGCGCGGCCGTCCGCCTCGCCCCCTGCGACGGCGCCTGCTGCGAGGGCGCACGCGGAGTCGAGGCGCTCGCCGCCCGGGTCCTCGAGGCCTGCGGGACGCCGCGCCCGAGCGGCGGCCGCCTCCGGCTCCGCGAGCCGCTCGCCACCGCCGACGCCGCCCTCCGGCTCGCGCCTCGGGACGCCACCGCCGTGGTCGTCGACGACGCCGCGCCGCTCGGCCTGGTGCACCTCGACCCCGACCGGTGCACGCTCTGCGGCGCCTGCGCCGCCGCCTGTCCGACCGATGCGCTCCAGCTCGGCGAGGAAGCGTCGGCGACGGTGCTCCGCCACGAGCCGAGTGCGTGCGTCGGCTGCGGCCGCTGCGCGACCGTCTGCCCCGAGCGGGCGCTCTCGGTCGAGCGGGGGCTCGACCTCGCACGCCTCCGGCACGGCACGATGGAGCTCGGTCGCGCGGGACGGGAGACGTGCGCCGCGTGCGGCGCGGACCTCCCGCCCCTCCCGATGCGCCGGCGGGTGCGAGAGCTCCTGCCGGAGCTCGCCGGCACGCCGCTCGGCCTCTGCGCGGGCTGCGCCAGCCGCGCCGCGTCCTGAGCCGGCCGGCCGTCGTTCCCGACCTCGACGGCCTCTCCGCTGGCGCGACCGCCCTCGGGGCGCGAGGACGAGCGGTACCGCGTTCCGGACCGGCGGGTATCCCTCGCCGGCGATCCTCGGCTCGTCGACCTCGAGCTCCCCGACCGCGCGGGCGCGGACCGCGAAGCGGACCGTGAAGGCGCAGCCTCGACCCCGCCGGTCGAGCTCGCGAGCGGCCTCCCCGGTCACGGGCTCGATTGACCGGCGAGACGAGAGGGTCGCGCCGTGCCACCCCGCCCGGCTCGGCCTCGACCGCGATCCCCGCTGCGGCGAACGACGAACGTCGGGCGGCGCCCACCCCGCGGCGCGCGCCGGCGCTACGAGTGCCGGGCGAGCCAGTCGAGCAGGGCGGTGAGGCTCGCGGTCGCGACGCAGACCGAGGTGTCGGCGGCCCCGTAGTAGATGCGCAGCGTGTCGCCGTCGTCGCCGAGCAGCCAGCCGCAGGGGAAGACGACCTCGGGGACGTCGCCGCTCCGCTCGTACGGCGCCTCCGGCCCGAAGACCCACTCGCTCGAGCGGGCGAGCACCCGGTCGGGCCGCTCGGCGTCGAGGAGGGCGAGCCCGAGCCGGTAGATCGCGCCGGCGGCGGTCGCGCGGACGCCGTGGTAGAGGAGCAGCCAGCCCTGCGGGGTGAGCAGGGGCGGGGCGTTCAGGCCCACCTTGTGCGCGTCCCACCAGGCGCCCTCGCGCGCGTGCAGCAGGACGGCGTGGTCGCCCCAGTGGTGGAGGTCGGGGCTCCAGGAGAGCCAGATGTCGGCGCGCTGCACCGGCGTCGTCGACACCGGCCGGTGGAGGAGGGCGAAGCGGCCGCCGAAGCGGCGCGGGAAGAGGGCGGCGTCCTTGTCCTCGGGCGGCATCAGCACGCCGCGGCGGTGGAAGCTGCGGAAGTCGCGCGTGGCCGCGAGCGCGACGTGCGGGCCGCCGGTCGAGTAGGCGGTGTAGACGATCAGGTACTCGTCGCCGCAGCGCGTGATGCGCGGGTCCTCGATCCCGAAGCGCTCGGCGTGAAGGTGCGTCTCGGGCCGGAGCGAGCGGTCCGGCTCGATCACCCAGTCGGTGAGGCCGTCGGCGCTGCGCGCGACGCACAGGTGGGAGAGGCCGGTGCGCTCCTCGACGCGGACGAGGAGGAGCGTCTCCCCCTCGAAGGCCGTGACGCCCGGGTTGAAGACGGCGTTGACCGTGTACGGCCAGTCGTCGCTCGCGAGGATCGGGTTGCCCTCGTAGCGGGCGAGGAGCTTCTCGGGGCGCACGCTCAACCTCCGTCCGGCGGGTGCCGAAGGATACGCTGGATGCGAGCCCGAAGACCACCACCAACGTGACCTCGGAGAGCAAGCTCGTGGGGCGGCCCGGATCGTCCGGCGTCCTCGTGCGCCGCCTCGACGCGCGGCCCGTCGTCGAGGCCGGCGCCGTCCCCGGCTACGGACCGATCTTCAACGCCGGGGTGATCGTCCAGGACGGCGTCTTCCACCTGTTCGCGCGCGGCGTGCGCGAGGGGTACACGCGCAACCCGGGCCCCGGGCCGCGCTTCCTCGACTACGTCTCGGACGTGCTCGTCTTCACCTCGACCGACGGGCGCGAGTACGCCTTCCAGCAGGTGCTCGCCCGGGGCAGCCCCGACGGCGTCCACGCCTACGAGGACCCGAGGGTGCAGCGCGTGCGGAGCGGCGGCCTCGAGTGCGTGGTCATGACCTACACGAGCCTGGCGGCGCCCGAGCGCTCCGAGCCGTGGCGGATCGGCGTGCACCGGCTCGGCTACGCGGACGGCCGCTTCTTCCTCAACCGCACCTCCGGCCGGGTGATCGGCCGCGACGGCACGCCGGACAAGGACGCCGTCGTCTTCAACCTCCGCGACGGCCGCGTCGCGCTCATCCACCGCGTCCACCCGAGCATGCAGCTCGCGCTCTTCGACTCGCTCGAGGAGCTCTGGGCATCCGACGCGGGCTACTGGGACGAGCACGAGCGCGAGCTCGACCGGCACACGATCCTGAGCCCGGCCCCCGGGGCGCTCGGCGTCGGCGCCGGTGCGCCTCCGGTCGAGGTCGACGGCGAGCTCGTCCTCTTCTACCACGAGCGGGACGGGAGCTCCCGCTACACGACGAAGGTGGCGCTGCTCGACGACCGCACCGGACGGGTGAAGGCGGCGCTGCCCGACCCGATCATGCAGCCCGAGCTCCCCTGGGAGCGCGTCGGCGACGTCGACGAGGTCGTCTTCGTCCAGGGCGCCGTCGCGAGGCCCGACGGCACCATCTACCTCACCTACGGCGCCGCCGACCGGCACGTCGGCGCCGCCACCGTGGAGGCCGCGCCGCTGCTCGCGGCCCTCCGCGCCGCCTGAGCTGGACCCCCTACGAGGGGAGGAGCATGTAGCCGGTGCCGCGGACGGTGACGAGCCGCCTCGGAGCGGCGGGGTCGGTCTCGATCTTCCGTCGCAGCGCGGAGATGTGCACCTCGCAGGTGTGCTCGTCGCCGTGCGTGCTCCCCCAGAGCTGGCGGAGGATCTGCCGGCGCGACCAGGCCATCCCCGGCGCGGAGGCGAGCAGGGCGAGGATCTTGAACTCGGAGGGCGTGAGCAGGGCGAGCCGGCCGTCGACCGTGACCCGGTCGTTGAGGTAGTCGACCGTGACCCCGCCCACGGTGCGCACCATGCTCTCGTTGGCGGCGCGGTCGAGCTCGCGCCGCCGCAGCAGGGAGCGGACCCGACCGACGAGCTCGGCGATCGAGAACGGCTTCGTGATGTAGTCGTCCGCGCCCACGTCCAGGCCCTCGACCACCTCCTGCTCCCCGTCTCGGGCCGTGACCATGATGATCGGCACGTCGCTCGCCGCCCGGATCTCGCGGCAGGCGTCGGTGCCGGAGAGCTTCGGCAGCATCACGTCGAGGAGGATCAGGTCGTAGGCCTGCGAGAGCGCCGCCTCGACGGCCGCACGGCCGTCGGTGGCGACGTCCACCTCGAACTCCTTGCGCTCGAGCGCGTAGGAGAGCGTCCGCACGAGCGGACGCTCGTCCTCGACGAGCAGCAGGCGGGCGCTCACGACCCGCCTCTCGCCCGCTCGAGCGTGATGCGGACGGTGGTGCCTCGCCCGACCTCGGAGTCGAGGTCGATCCGGCCTCCGAGCGCCCCGACGGCCTCGTTCGCGATCGGGAGCCCGAGCCCGAAGCCGCCGCTCCGGCCTCCCACCCGGTAGAAGCGGTCGAAGATCCGCTGCCGCTCGCCCTCGGGGATCCCGCTCCCGGTATCCGTGACCTCGATCACGACCGATCCGTTCTCGGCTCTGCCGCGCAACGTCACGCTTCCCTCGGCGGTGTGCTGCATGGCGTTCGTGGCGATGCTCGACAGCGCCTGCTCGAGCAGGTCGGGGTCGCCGTCGATCGCGAGCGCGTCGGGGCAGTCGACGTCGACGCGCACGCCGTTCCGCGGCGCGAGTCCGGCCGCCACGCTCTCGATCAGCGGCGCGACCGAGACGCGGCGCCGCCTCGGGAGCTCGTCGCCGGCGCCGGCACGGGCGAGCACGAGCAACGCGCGTGTCAGCCGGGCGAGCCGGGCCGTCTCGCGCCGGATCACCTTCAGGAACTCGTCGCGCACCGCGGGATCGTCCTTGGCGCCCTCCTCGAGCGCCTCGACCGTGGCCGCGATCGTCGCGAGCGGCGTGCGCAGCTCGTGCGCGGCGTTCGTCGCGAACTCCCGCTGCACCCGCTCGTTCCGTTCCTTCTGCGTCTCGTCGTGCACGACGAGGATCGCGCTCTCTCCCCCCTCCGCCGGCTGGATCCCCGAGACCTCGAGCCGGCGCTCCCCGCGGACGAGGTGGATGGACTCCGGGATCCCCGTGCGGAACAGGTCGGCGGCCAGCCGCCGCAGATCCCCGTCCTCGAGGTGCCCGTTCACCTGGACGAGCGTGCGGGCGCGGGCGTTTGCGAACTCGATCCCGAGCTCCCGGTTGACGACGAGCACGCCGTCGTCGAGCCGCTCGAACACGTGCTCGAGACGGTCGCGGTCGTGCTCGAGCGTCGCGAACAGCACCTGCAGCCGGCCTCGCATCCGCTCGATCGCGAGCGCGAGCTTCCCCACCTCGTCCGGGAAGCGGTCGGCGACGGCGGTCTCGAGGTCGCCCGCCCCGATCGCGGTTGCCGCGACCGCGATCCGGCGGAGCCGGCGTGCGATCAGGGTGGCGATCAGCAGCCCGAGCGCGGCGCCGGCGGCGAGCGCGACGAGCGCGGCCCGCAGGAACTCGTCCTGGATGATCCCGAGCGCCGCGCGGAGACCGCGGTCGCGCGAGAAGGTGACCACCGCCGCGGCCGCGCCCCGACGGATCGGGACGGCGACGACGTAGTAGGCACCCTCGCGGCTCCCGTGGATGTACCGCATGCCCGACAGCGCCGCGGCCCTCGCCGCCTGGCGGTCCGGGACGGCCGACCACGGGACGCCCCGCGAGACCGCCGGCGTCAGGAGGCGCCCGTTCGCGGCGAAGGCGTAGAGCCGGATCTCGCGCCGCTGCGAGAGGACGCTCGCCGTCCGGCGGAGCGCCGCGACCGTCGCATCGTGCTTCAGCGCCTCGGCTGCCATCACGCCGCGGCCGACCGCGAAGGTCTCCGCGTACCGTCTGAACGAGCGCTCCGAGCGCGCGTTCAGCACGGCGACGACCACGACCGCGGTCAGCGCCGCCACCGCGGCGAACATCAGCCCGAGCCACCATCGCATGCCGAGGAAGCGCTCGGCGGATGGCAGGCGCAGCCGTCGCACGCGGACATTCTGCCCGCTCACGGATTCTGGAGCCTCCCAGGTTCGCTCAGGATTTCTTGACCGAGCCGGCCGCTTCACCCGGCGGCGGCCGCGGCTCGCTCAAGATCCCTTGCGCCTTCGCCGCGCAAGCGGCGTGGTTGCGCGGTCGCGTCCCTCAGGATCTCTTTGGTCTCCGAGTGACGTTTGCGCGCCCCTTCTAGCGTTGCGGCCGGGCCGCACGAGCGGCCGGTCGCGCGATTGATCGGGAGGGAGGTCGATGTCGAGTTCACCGTGGATCACCGTGAGCGATGCCCTGCCGTGCTCGGGCACGCGCCGGACGCACCGCCTGCGGCGGCTGCTTCTCCTCGCGGGTGCCGTCCTGTGTGGGTGTGGGTGTGTGGTGGGGTTGGCGTCCGCGTCGGGGAGCGGGTCGGCGGCGGCGGTGTCGTGGTTGCCGGCGGGGATGGCCGCGGCGGGGGCGAACTTCAACG